>ERZ827458.31-NODE-31-length-272668-cov-32.993434_pt1 | contig 272668 bp, 214 predicted proteins | sample MGYA00519706_ERZ827458 | MGnify/ENA primary metagenome ERZ827458 (study PRJEB31778, sample SAMEA3449309) | human gut metagenome | biome: human gut; feature: human-associated habitat; material: faeces | place: United Kingdom | collected 2010/2012 ... | reverse complement strand
CAGTCTTGTATGTCTTCTTTACTCAAGCCTGCCTAGACCTTCGTCCTATCGGAACTAAAACGATCCTTATATTCTAGACAATAAGGAATAAGTTAAACGAATAAAATATAGGGGTATGAAAATAAGGACAATAATCTCAAGTATTTGCTTGATGCTACTAGCGATCTCTTGCTCGATGGGGGATGAGGTGCTGGATGAGGTAGGCAAAGTTGTTACAGAGGAAGAATCGAGGACGGATATATATGCGGAATTCGACTTGGCTTTAACAGGTGGCACTCTACAAACTAAATCAGTAGGTACAGAAGCTCCGGATAATAATAAAACAACAGAAGGAGTTATCAATAGCTGTTATATAGCGGCATTCTTAGGGGGTGAAGATGCGTTAACAAACGGAAGTGAAATAATAGCCTCTGCTTTCTATAATACCTATCAAGGAGGTGATGCGATAGGCTCTGCACCTACGAAAGATAATCCTAATATTTATGCGTTGGGAAACCATATGATTATTAAGATTCCTGTAAGAAACGCGGATGCGACAGATAAACCTAAAGTGACGTTTGTGGCGGTCGCTAATATATTATCGGCCGATGCAAAAAAAGATCTGGATGGATTTGTGGCAAACTGCAAGACTTACGGTGATATATTGGGACGAAGAATTACTATGACAGATCCTAATATCTTCGTGAAGTTCGGTTCAGTAACTATATCTGATTATAAAGTGCGGGAGAAGGTATTGGATGAATGTGTTGAGGGAGAGAATTGTACCAAGGTTGAAATACCGGTATATCAACTTACGTCGGCTATTCAGTTGGAGGAGTTTAAGGTAAATAAGAAGGTACAAACTGGAACAGATTCGAATGGGGAACCTGTTTTCAAGGAAGAGACGGTATCCGATGCTAACGTTGTAAGCGTTTCATTATTAAACGCCGTTACTAGCACATATGTTAAAAAGGCTGATCCTAATGTGATTCTGAGATCTTCTCCTGTAGGTCCGCTTTCTGTAGGTGATGATAATCCTTTTCATCCGGATTATAATGATTCGAGTGTATCCCCAAAACCAACGTATGAGAATATTAGCGATATTCGTTTTTATACATATGCGAATGAAAGCAATGACGTGAATAAACAAACGGCATTGAAAGTCGTATATACGGTGAATGGAGTGGAATCTACAAGTACATTTAAGATAAAGACGGACGGCGCAGCCTGCGTACAGCCGGGGAATATATATAAACTGTATGTGACCATTACGAATGGCACGGCAGAAGGAACCTGCACGGTAAACGACTTTATATCGAATACGGTAACAGGAACTTGGGAAGAAGTAATAAAATAAACGGGTAAAATTAATAAGTTATGAGACTAAAGAATATACTATTTACGATAGCTGCCACGACATGGCTATTCTCTTCTTGCTCAGAGGAGACATTGGTTGACGGGCCTGTTATAAGTGGAGGAGAGGAGGCTACGATATCGGCTACTTTGTCCATAAATAGTGTGGAGACAAAGGCTGCTGCGAACTATGAATTTCCACAGGATGATGCCGAAAAGAAAATCAATAACTATGTGATAGCGGTTTTTGATCCGGAAAAAGCGAAAGTGGTTGGTTTAAGCTATGGTGAGCCGGATGCGAAGGAATCGTTTGAGGTAGAAGTCGTGGCTAAATGTTACGGGGAAAAACAGCCGATATTGACACTCGTTAATTTGCCGAGTGTTCAATGGGAAGCTTGTAAGGCTTATACGACATATCAGCAATTCAAGGATTTGGCGGTAGAGCAAGCAGGAAGTTTCAAATCCTCTGAATTGATAAAAATCGCGGAACAGTCTGAAACTCTAAATAAAGGTCAAATCAATAAATTTGATATCAAAGTGGATCAGTTGGTTGCACGCATTGATGTTTCGTGGAAATTTTCTGCTGGAGAAGAAGCTTCTTTCGATGTTTCCTCATTTAAAATAACAGGGATCAACCCGGAGTCAGACGTGGTTTTACCTGCGGGAGGCACCGTTTGTACGAATAGTAAAAAGAATAAATCAATGACTAGCTCATGGGATAAAACGGAGGAAGGCTGTATCAGCAGCTTCTCTTTTTATACTTATGAGAAAGCTACTGAAGGTTCTCCTATTGTAATCGAGATAACAGGCGTGTTAAAGGAAAGCGCTATGGATGAGGGGATGGCTCGGACTTTTAAGTATGAGTTGAATCCGGTGCGAAAGGCTGGAGTGTGTGAAACTACGGGTCTGGTTCATGGAAACTTATATAAGTTAGCAGGAACATTTGATTTGAAAGAGCGCAATATGAAATGGGCTTATAGTATAGTAGATTGGGTACCAAGAACGACGGATGTGAATGTGGAGAAAGGAAATTATTTGTTAGTTACGCCGTTGAAGATTACGATGCCGAATAAGATTACTGATGATAATAGTATATTTTACCAATCATCTTCGGCTATTAGCATTTCTTCAGATGAAATAAAAGTTTATATCCTGAAAAATAATCAGCAGGAACCAGTTGTAAATATACAGGGCATAAGTATTCAAGATATAGGTGATGGAATAAAAGGTAATATAAAAGTTATTAGTCCAATACCTGTGAATTTTTTACCTCGTGTCATAGAGTTTGTGGTCAGAAATAATAATGGGCTATCGGAGAAAGTGAGAATAATACAGTATCCACCATTGTTCTTATCTGCCCGTACTACTAAAGAATCTGTTTCTGGTAGTTTGAATAATAAGTCTATGTACATAGTAAATGTTTTAGTAGCTAATTTGAGTGATATATCTAGTACAATTATAAAAAATGGAAGTGAAACAGATAAAGCTGATTTTAACAAATTGAGTCAACAATACGTGAACTATCTAAAGCAGACAGTTGTGATAGGCTATCCTGCAATCTCAGGAGAAGGGAATACTGTGGATAGTGATGACAATAATCGTTTAATGTCTCCTCGATTTATGTTGGCATCTCATGCCGGTACTACTTCGAAAATGTCTTATACTGACGCTGTCGAACATTGTCGTGGTTATTCGGAGAGAGAGAAATCTGGTACTTCATATGTTACTCATAATGACTGGCGGCTTCCAACTCTTGCTGAGCTCTATATGATTGATTATTTGCAGAATGTACAAGGCTCTGGTTTCGATATGATTTTAACTGGAAGATTTTATTGGAGTTCCAGAAGATCAGAAGCAGTCCAAATGATGGATGCAACTACTAATAACCAATCGTCTACCTCAAAGGCTGCTACGGTACGTTGTGTTAGAGATGTCAAGGATGGTGAGATGTAAAGATTTTTATAGAATATAAAAACATAAGGAAAATGAAAAATTTAATATACATATTCTCAGTAATGTTTCTGGCATTATTCTCTTGTCAAGAGGATATATTGGAGCAATCAATAGAGAATAAAGATAGCGGTGATTTTGCTGTAGTCAATTTCTCATTGACTGTACCGGATTATTCTGTGAAAACAAAAACAGCGGCAGATGGCGTGAGTAGTTTATCTTTAATGACTTTTGATGAGGAGAACGTTTTCCTTGGAAAGGTAGATGTCTCTGCGGATTTGACAAGTGGAACTGCTAGGGTTCCAAAAGCGACTAAGTATATTCACTTTATTTGTAATTATAATTGGAGTGGATTTAACGAAGAAGCAAATAAAGGAAAAAACGAAGGAGAGGTTATAGCCCCTTTGGTAACAGGTGAGCTTGCTTTTTGGGGAAGGGCAGAAGTTTCTGATTTTAACCAAATGGTCAGTGTAAGTTTGTTGCGTAATTACGCAAAGGTAACGGTAGGTGTTGATGCAGGCGTGCAGGGCTTCACTATAGGAGGATATGGTGTGTATCACTATGCATCAAAAGGAACGGTGGCACCCTATAATGAGAACGGTGATAACACTTTTGATCGTAATGATAATGAGGTTTTGACTTTGCCGGTTTCTATGAAATATTCGGAAGGTTCAGACTTTGATACGAATGAAAAATATCTGTTCGAATCCCCTAACACAAGTGATAATACTACCTATGTGATCATTCAAAATGGCTCTAATGGCAGATATTACAAAATACATCTATTAAATTCAGAGAAGAAAGCTTATAAGATTGAACGAAATTTCAACTATGGCATTATAATCAAAGGATTTACAGGCGGAAGCAATAGTGGTGCCGAATCATTGGAGGATGCGAAGAAGAGCGCTCCTTCTAATGACTTGTATGCGGAGATATTGAAAGAATCCCCAATTATTTCAGATGCGAATGGAAATCGTTTGGTGGTGGATAAACTGATTCATTTATTTACATCATCTTCAAATTTAAGTGTACAGGCCAACTACTATCCCAATGGATTGTCTACGGCAAATAATACGGACATGAACGTTTCCATATTGGAAGATCAGGGAAATATCTTATCGAACTTGAATATAACGAACGGGTTAATAACTGCGAAGGTCGCTCATGTGGAAAAGGGAAGTCAAACGGCGAAGATTCGAGTGAGCAAAGGTGTTTTGTCCCGGGAGATAACTGTCATTGCTTCTGAGATGTATACATTTAATCCATATACGCCCCTAATCTATTATGCGGGCAAAGATCAGAAAATCGACTTGTCATTCACTATTCCTTCAGACTATCCGAGTTTCCCGGTAGAGTGTAAGATTCATGCTACGAAACTTTATCCCGTGGGTGATGATCAGAATATGTTGATCGTATATGAGGATAATACGTATTATTATATCTATGAAGCCGTGTCTTCTGGTCCTCAAACCGTGTCGTTTAAAACGAGTGTCGATAATAGTAATGGAATTGTAACTATAGAAAATGAGAATTTTCAGACAGCTAATATAAATGTTAAGAGCACGAAGGATTTCCCGATAAATGGATCTGCATCATATTATCATTCTGGCAATTGGGGATCGTACTGGAGTTCTGTTGGTAAGAATTCGCAGATTTCATACCGTATAGCTGGAGGAAAATCTGGAAATATATCAATCATGGATGATGAGGGTAGTTATTCTATGGCAAGCTCTATTTTGGAGAAAGTTGACGATAATGCGACAATAACGTTCTCTTATAAAAATAGTAAAGATTATACGGTCTCGATGTCTGTAAGTGATTACAAGAAGAATCCGAATATCAATTTATTACCGGCAATGACTGGTTCTATAGAATATGGATATTATTGGGGGTGGAGCTGGGAGAGTGAGGGATATCCTCCTACTGTAAGTTGTTTGAATGGTAGCATGCCTTGTAGCAATGGAAAGTATACTTATACGTATTACGGTAATCCCAGCAAGGGTATGACAGTTAATATTACATATAATAAAAACGGAAATACCTATAGAGCTAATCCTTCCATAGAAGATTTAGCCGAAGGTTCTGATATTCGATTGGCAAGATAATGGGTTCCCATCCATCATGTGAATGACGGATGCGGGGAGCGTGCGGCACACAATGGATTGAATTTGTTTTACACGTAGGCTGCACCTCCTCCCCGGCCCTTTACCTCATATAGCATTCGTGCTTTATCGATGCCATTCATTCCGTAAGGAGATGGGTGGCATCGCTTTCTTCATTTGCCGATGACGTTAACTTACTTGCCCCATGCAGTTAACTTGCTTTGGTCTGATATCAAAGGTTCTTGTGTAAAAAATTGCGCAACCCTTTGTTTATTAAAAAAAAGGCTCTATCTTTGCAGCCCGAATAAGTATGCGAATAATAATAAATAATATAGAAAGATGAAAAGAACATTCCAACCTTCCAACAGAAAAAGAAAGAACAAGCATGGCTTCCGTTCAAGAATGGCTACCGCTAATGGCCGTAGAGTATTAGCTTCTCGTCGTGCTAAAGGCAGAGCTAAATTAACGGTATCTGACGAATACAACGGATAATTAGTCACGTTCTAAAGATTTATAAAGAAAGTAGAGGTTTTTTCCTAAAAAGCCTTTACTTTCTTTGTTTTTGTAGTATTGCTCTGGTGGATATTGGTCTATATGCCGTTTTTTTTCTACTTTTGAACCGCCTACAAATACATACGTGAAATGAGTAACTTTTTTGTAAAACTGATAAAGAATCCGTTTGTCATCAATCTCTTGTTGGTGATAGTCGTGTCGTGCGGCGTTGTTTATGGCGTACTGGCGTGGCTGGATTCTTATACCCGCCATAATCAAGCGGTGGTCGTTCCGGACGTGAAAGGAATGAAGCTAGAGGACGCCGCCGAGTTTTTCGGGAATAATAAGCTACGCTATAACGTGATCGATTCCGTATTCTCGAAAGATGTGGCTCCGGGCTCCATCGTGGAGTTGGTTCCCGGTGTCGGATCGAAGGTGAAAGAGGGGCGGATCGTCTTTGTTACGATTAACGCGTTGACCTCCCAGATGGCCGTGATACCGGAGGTGGAAGACTTATCTTTCCGTCAGGCGTATGCCTTGCTGCGGGCCCGTGGCTTCTCGTCGGTCGAGATAGAGTATGTGCCGGGCGATTATAAAGATTTGGCGATGGGGGTGGAGTTAAACGGGCGTACCTTGCTCAAAGGGGAACATGTACCGTTGACCGCTCATCTGGTATTGAAAGTAAGCAGTGGCGATCCGAATATGCTTCCCGACTCATTGGCTTTGGATAGTATTCCGGTAGAACCATTGGATAGTGATATAGAAAACTGGTTTTAAGGGAATGGACGAGTTTTTGGACGATATGGATGATGAACAGGTAGACGACCTGTTGATGCCGGAAGAAGACGAAACATCGTCGAGCCAGATGTATGAGCATTTCCGTTTCGTAGCGGACAAGGGGCAATCCCTGCTCCGGGTGGATAAGTTCTTGGTAGACCGTATGATGGGCGCTACCCGTAACCGCATCCAATTGGCGGCTGAGGCGGGTTGTATCTTGGTGAACGATAAGCCGGTGAAAAGTAATTACCGGGTGAAACCTTTGGATGTGGTTTCTATCGTGATGGATCGCCCACGCCGGGAACTGGAGATTATCCCCGAAGATATCCCTTTGAATATAGTATATGAGGACGATGATTTGCTGGTGGTGAATAAGCCGGCAGGCTTGGTCGTACATCCCGGTCACGGTAATTATACCGGTACGTTGGTGAATGCCTTGGCTTATTATTTGAAGGATGATCCCTATTATGATCCTTCCGATCCTCGTTTAGGCTTGGTACACCGTATCGATAAGGATACGTCGGGCTTATTGGTGGTGGCTAAACGCCCGGAGGCCAAGAGTAACCTAAGCCTGCAGTTCTTCAACAAGACAACCAAACGTAAATACCGTGCCTTGGTATGGGGCATCGTTCAAGAGGATGAGGGGCGTATCGAGGGAAATATCGGTCGTGATCCTCGTGACCGTATGCAAATGACCGTCTTCCCGGAAGGCGATCAAGGCAAGACTGCCGTCACCCATTACACCGTGTTGGAACGTTTGGGCTACGTGAGCTTGGTGGAGTGTCGTCTGGAGACGGGGCGCACGCACCAGATCCGTGTACATATGAAATATATCGGTCATACGCTTTTCAACGATGAGCGGTATGGCGGACATGATATCTTGAAAGGAACAACTTTTACTAAATATAAACAGTTCGTGCAAAACTGTTTCGCTATTTGTCCACGTCAGGCCTTGCATGCTAAGACGTTGGGGTTCGTTCATCCTACTACGGGAGAGGAGATGTTTTTCGATTCCGAGATTCCTTCCGATATGCAGCAGCTGATCGACAGATGGCGTGTATACGCGAACACTAAAGAACTATAAAAATGAAAAAGAACATCGCTATCGTAGCAGGGGGAGATTCCTCCGAGATCGTTATTTCATTAAAAAGTGCGGACGGAATCTACTCTTTTATTGATAAAGACAAATATAATTTATATATTGCCATCGTTAAGAGGGATGAGTGGGCGGTTATACTTCCTAGCGGGGAACATACACCAATTGATAAGAATGATTTTAGCTTCAAGGAGAATGGCGTGACGAGGCATTTTGACTTCGCTTATATAACGATACACGGTACTCCGGGCGAGGACGGACGTTTACAAGGATATTTCGATATGATCGGTATGCCTTACTCGTCTTGCGGGATGCTGGTGAGCGCTTTGACATTCAATAAATACGTATGTAATCATTACTTGAAAGACTTTGGTGTAAAAATTGCCGCATCCATTCATTTATTCAAGGGAGAGACTATTACGGACGAAGAAGTCGTGACTCGTTTGGGTTTGCCTATTTTCGTGAAACCAAACGATGGGGGTAGTAGTTTTGGCGTGACGAAGGTGAAAGAGGTCTCCGCTATCCAGCCCGCTATCGCTAAGGCGTTTGGGGAAGGACGTGAGGTGATTCTTGAGAGCTTTATCGATGGAACGGAAGTGACATGCGGTTGCTATAAGGTGGAGGGTAAAGAGGTTGTCTTTCCTTTGACCGAGGTGGTTACGGATAACGAATTCTTCGATTTCGACGCAAAGTATAACGGGCAGGTGGACGAGATCACTCCGGCCCGTATCTCCGCCGAGTTGACGGAGTTGATACAGCGCAAGACATCAAGGATCTACGATATATTGGGCGCCAAAGGACTGATTCGTGTGGATTATATTATTCCGGCAGACGGGGAGCCTGTCTTACTGGAAATAAACACGACACCGGGAATGACGGCTACCAGCTTTATCCCACAGCAAGTACGTGCGGCGGGATTGGATATAAAGGATGTCATGACAGACATTATTGAAGACGAACTCAAAAACAGAAAAACAAAATGAATAGATATGGATACAGAAACAGTTTCCCCTAATTTCGACGACATCCGTCCGCTGAACAACAGTGAGGTGAAGGACGCGATTGAAAAATTGGTCGCCAATGAGGATTTCGAGCGGGCTTTACGTTACATAAAGCCGAATTTGAATTGGGAGGAATTCTCAGTTGCCATGCGTGCTTGCAAGACGAAGGAGGAGTTTAAATCTACTCTGGCCTATGACGCTGTAATGACGGTGGCGAAAAATACTACTTTCTCGCTTACTATCTCAGGGCGTAGCCGTCTGCCGAAAGATAAGGCGGCCTGTACGTTTATCTCGAACCATAGGGATATCGTATTGGATGCCTCCTTCTTGAATGTCATGTTATATGATGTGGGGTATGGTATGACGCAGGTCGCTATCGGCGACAATCTTTTAATCCGTCCGTGGATCGAGACATTGGTACGCTTGAACAATAGTTTTATTGTGAAGCGTGGCGTTTCTGTTCGTCAGATGTTGGAGGTCAGCAAGACGCTTTCCGCCTATATCCATCATGCGATCAAGAATGTGAACGAGTCTGTATGGATCGCCCAGCGTGAGGGACGTGCTAAGGATTCGGACGATCGTACGCAGGGCAGCGTATTAAAAATGTTGAGTATCGGCGGTGATAAGGATAATCTGTTGTTGAATTTGATGGATTTGAATATCGTGCCGGTCGCTATCTCCTACGAGTTTGATCCTTGCGATTTCTTGAAGGCGAAAGAATTTCAGATGAAGCGGGATGATCCGGATTTCGTGAAATGCCAGCGGGATGATCTATTGAGCATGGAAACGGGTATCTTGAACAATAAGGGTCGTGTCCACTTTACGATTACTTCCCCGATCAATGATTCCTTGGCTAAACTGGACAAGGATATGGAGAAGAATGAGCTGGTAAGCGCTATCGCGTCCGTTATCGACCGGGAGATCTATAAGAACTATCGTTTCTATCCGTGCAATTACGTGGCGTATGACTTACTGAACGGCACTCGTCGTTTCCAAGAACATTATGGTCCGAAGGATAAGAAGCAATTCGAGGAATACTTGCAAGGACAATTGGATAAGATCGTCCTTCCGAACAAGGATGAGGCGTTCTTACGTAAGAAGATCTTAGAGATGTACTCCAATCCGCTGAAAAATTATCTGACAACTTTATAAGCGGCCTTTATCGGCTATGCGTAGCGGTTCGTACTTGATCCGCCCTTGATCCCCTCTTTCCGGCGAGCATGCCACCTTCGGGTGGCAGCCGCCGGAAAGGAGGGATTATCTTTTTTGCAGGAATTCGTCCAAGGATTCCTCTTTCTGCAATCCAAGTTTCTTGCGGATACGGCTGCGTCCGGAGTTGACGCTGGGACGGGAGATGCCCAAGGCCAACGAGATCTCGTCCGTGCTCTGCTTCAGGTAGATCAGCATGCAGAGCAGTTCGTCGGATTTGGTCAGTTCTGGGAAGTCCTTACGCAAGCCGGGCAGGAAGCGAGGGTACAGGGCAGCGAAGGATTGGCGGAACCGCAACTCGTCCTCGCCGCTCAGCAAGGAGGGGTTGAGCTTCTGGCGTACGCTGTCGATCACCTCGTTATGGGCGGCTTGCTCCAGCTCGGCGCTCAGTCGCTCATTGCGGCGGTTCAGTTCTTGTTGGGTAGCGAGGAGATTATCCAGCCGTTGACGCTGGATCTCCCGCTCACGTTGGTGAAGCCGGCGACGTTGGAGTGCGTAGACAATGATCCCGGTCAGCAGGCAAATGGCTAGGATCAGGATGACGCGCGTATAAACGAGCGAACGTTCCTTCAAGGCCACTTCGGCGGATAAGGCCCGATTCTCCTGCTCCTTCCGTCCGGTCTCGTAGCGTACGTTGGCACCAATGGCGTACCGCTGTTTCTCCGCCAGTTGCAACGAGTCGTGTATCTCCTTGTATTCCGGGTAGATCTCAGCCATCTTGTCTCCCTTCTTTTGTTGGGCGTAAAGGTTGAGCAAATGCCGTCCGGTCCAATCCATCATATCGTTCGCCTCGTATTTCTTGTAGAGAGCGTAGGCCTCTTCCATCAGGGGGAAGCCTTTTTCCGGCTTTCCGTCGCGTACGAGGCAGGCCCCCAGCATGAATTTGAAAAGATCTTGATACCCCGCGGAGATCGCTTCTTCCTCTTCTATCAATTCCTTGTACCCTTCGAGGGCGGCAGGGATAGAGTCGGGCACATATTCGTAGTAATAATTGTAAAGTATGTTTTTGGCGGCGAGGACATAGGCGTTCTCTTTCAGCTCCTCCCCTCTCTTTAAGGCCTGCCGTGCGTAATATAAGGTAGAGTCGTGCTGTTCCAGCTCCCAGAATATCCCGGCTTTCATCCGGTAGAGGTCGCTGATGGTAAAACTATCCAACTGGAGGGAGTAGTCGATGGAGCGTGAGATGGCCTCCATAGCCTTGTCGTACAATCCGAGGTCGCTATAGGTGGAGGAGAGGTCGGCGAAGGTGTAGACGAAACCCCGGTTGAGCTTCTCGGGGTGGGCTACGCACCAGTCCATGGCTTCCTGTATGACTTCCACCTCTTTTTCCCGCATTCCCTTGCGGCGGTAATAATGGCCGAGGGTAGAGAGCAGGTCGGCCGGATCGTCGGCGGCATCGGGGTGGAGGCGATAGACGGCGAGGGCCCTTTCTTGCACACGGATCGCATCCAAAGGGTCGCGGCGGAATTTATAGAGCGTGTTGGCTACCGCTTGGGCGATACGGATCTCTAGCCACGGGTCGTCGGAAGGGGGAAGAGCGGCGAGGCTGTCGGCGAGGCGCAAGGCCTCCTCCCGGTTGTCGCGGTCGTTGAGCTGCCGGAGTATCTCCTTGGTATCGGGCGGAAGCTGCCGGGAGAGGGAGCCGTCCGCGGGAGGCGTGTCGTGCCGGCAAGCGAGGGTGGCTAGCGAGAGGAGGGTGGCTAGCAGGAAATGCGTGATGTCTCTCATCTGCGTAGGATTTTATGGTTTATCGCGAATATACGCCGTTTTTCATGGAAAATAGCGTGTCCCGGGGTATAAATCGATTGAATCATCTATTGGTTTTTTATCCGTCCGAAGGCCCGGCGGCGTACCTTTGACTTGTCCGTACCACCGGTGCCCCGAGCGGCGTGTCAATTAAATTGATGATCGCATTTCGTGCGGATAAGGCCGTTGTTGAGGACTTGTTGAGCGGATTGCTCAAAAAAGAATTCGTCGTATAAGGATAGGAATGGTTTCCTTTGAGAAACAAAAACGAAGTAGTAATGGAAGGGTCATACTTACGGATTTTGATGATGTGCGGGATGCTGGCGCTCCTCCTCTGCGGGGGCTGCTGGGTGTTCGCATGGAAGCATCTGCGCCGGCGGATCGACGAGCGGTTCGACGTACTGTCGGAACACTTGGAGCGTCACGCCGCCGAGTGCCCGATACGGAAGGAGCACCTGCTGGCCTCGTGCCTTCCCGCCGATCCGGAGCGAAAAGGGAACGGATCGTTCCACCGATCGTTCCGGGCATCGTATCCGGGTTTCCTGCCGACGCTTAGGGAGCGGGTGCCGGGGATCACGCCGGCGGAGGAAACGCTTTGCATGCTGATCAAGATGAACCTGAGCAACCGGGAGATCGCCGACAAGATGTCTATCTCCATCGGAAGCTTGCACACCACCCGCTACCGGCTGAAACAGAAGATGCCGCCGGAGGCCGCCAAGGGCATGGACGAATGGGTACGGGCGATCGAATAGGGTCATGGGGAGGCGAACTCCCTACATTATAATATAGAGTATACACCTTTATCTAAGAAGAATCAGTATGAGAAGAGAATCTTTATTTTTCGGTATTTTGACGCTGGTGGTGTCGGCCTTCCTCACGGGATGTTCCGACGACGACACGGAAGTGTACGTCCCCCAGCGTGTGGCGGAGTTCAACCTCTCCGACGAGTCGGACGGCAACCGGCTGTTCATCATCCATCCGTGGGAGGGCGAGATCGCCATCCCGGTGCACGATGATCGTATCCGCGACTTCGAGTTCAGCGGCAAGTATTTCGATTGGGAGATGAGGCAGGGGGCCGAGAGCCGCTTCCTCGTGCTCAACCTCAAGAAAGAGGTGGAGCGTAAGCCTTTCCTCGAGAAGATCGCCCTGCGGGGGATCGCCAGCAAGTCGGGGGAGGCGGCGACGGACACGCTCTTCCTCGTGTCGCAACCCAAGCTGGAAAGCTCAGCGTCGGATAACGCCCCGAGCTATATGCACAACGTGGGCAAGACGGTGAACACGGCGGGCGATATCTTCGCCGCCCCTAGCGAGCCTTTCCTAGATTTCGACCTGATGTACGGCACGGAGGCTTTCGTGAAGACCCCCCACGCCGAGTCGTGGGGACGGGAACGCTCCGGCGTGGACTACGAGGAGATGGTGGACAACATGTGGCAGGAGCTCGGCATCTCGGTGAGCAGCCTCGGCTTCACGAACCAAGGCGCTCCTACGCCTACGAGGTCGAAACTCTTCTCCGGCTCCTTCGACCAGCGGTTCCAGCATAACCAGACCTCGTCCAACCGCTTCGAGTATCACGTGGACGTGCATGTCAAGCCGATGGTGGAGCTGCATATGGCCACCGCCATCTATACCTCCGCCAGCAATCCCGACGTCTTCCTGCCGTTCCTCACCACGACCGCCTCGCGCTTGCTGAACGAAACCAATAGCGACCTCTACAAGCGATACGGCAACACGCAGAAGGGCATCTACGATCTATACGACACCTACGGCACCCACGTGCTGGTGGGCGGTGTCTTCGGCGGGAGCTATACCTATATCTACAGCCGGAAGGAGAACCTCTATTACGACGAGACGGTGTTCGCCGCCGAGGCGGAGCTTTCCGCCAAGTCGTCGTCGCCGGCGGGAGAGAACGAGAACTGGCTCCAGACCTACTACCGCGTGATGGGTACCCACGGCGGCAAGATCGGCGCCGGGGGCGGCTATACGAAGTCGGAGCTGAACGAGCATATGTCCGAGGAGAGCATCATGATCATCACCGGCGGCAACGCTTCCGTGGACTTCGAGAGCTGGGACAAGTCCATCGCCGACGAGAACAGCAACCTCCACCTCGTAAGCTACGGCCCGAGGGGCGATACCACCCGTTGCTTCCTGGTCCCCCTGTATTACCTGACGAAGAACTATGCGCGGCAAGATGCGCTGAAGAAATATCTGGACTCCTACGTGGAGGCGCGTTCGAAGCTGGCCAAGAAACCGCAGCTGATCCTGGCCGACTTCATGATGCGTACCGGGAAGGACAATCACGGGGATCCCGCCGGACAACGTGTCTTCACCGGGCCGGACGGCAAGGAACGCATCTACAGTCCGTTGGTGCTGAATACCAAGGGACCGAACGACTCGCGGATCGGCAAGATGCTCGATACCTCGGCCCACGAGTACCTCGACGTGGGGGATAACGCCGACCAGCTCTGGTGGGTAGCCCTCGACTTCAAGGACGAGTGCCGCCCCATCTACCACATGCGCTTCATGAAGGAGGACGACGCCCGCAAGCACGGCTTCGAACTGCGGGGGCAGGACGCCGAATCGGGAATGATGTGGGATGCGATCGATAACCATTACGTTTGCTTGAAGTTCTCGCCCGACGACAGCCATAAGGAACCGGTCTCCGGCGTGGGCATCGCCCGCAAGGGGAAGAGCGATGACCTATACTACGTGATCGCCACCTCGCCCGGTACCGACATGACGCTTCCTTACTCCATCGACGAGCAATTCCCGGCCTATTGGGGAAGCAAGGAGTATAAATTGAAGAGCGAGAACCCGCCGTACCGCTTCGGGGTGGACCAAGAGAACGACCTCAACGAGGGCGACAGCTGGTTTGGCCGGAACAAGGCGACCAACCATAAGCAATGGATCTTCCCGGTCTACACCACCAAGGCATTGGACTGGCCGATCCGGTTTACGAAAGCGACGGACTAGCGAAATACCTCGGAAACGATCCCTACGACCGTAGCCATCCCTCTCGAGGCCTCCGGAACGATCCCCACGACCGTAACGGCCCCTCCCGAAGCCTCTGGAGTGATCCCTATGGTCGTAGTGGCCTCTCCCGAGGCGTCCGGAGCGATCCTTACGACCATAGCGGTCCTTTCCGGGGCCTCGGGAGAGATTTCGACACCCGTAGGCATTGTTTGATAGAAAAATATATGATTATCAAATGGATTATCCTGCATTTGTAGGAAACCTTACGTCTGCGGACAAGAGGAAAGTATTAACGAAAAAACAACAAACAGTATGAGTTTAGCGAAACAAATCGGATCGGTATCGAAGACCGCGTTGACCAACGCCGGCCACATGAACATGAACAACGAGATCTACGCCCGTATCTTGGATACGACCGTGGCCGCCCTCCATCTGGAGGCCCTCGCCCCGGGTTACAAGGAATGCATCGACCGGGAGGCGGAGTGCGTGAACCGCGTCACCAAGAGCGCCTCCACCGCCCAGCTGGAGGCGAAAGACAAGGAGCGTGACAAGACCCTCCAGTTCATCTACTCCATGAACGGCTCCTATAAGGTATGCCCCGACGAGACCCTGCGTACCCCCGCCCTGCTGGTAGACAGCGTGCTGCGGGCCTACGACAAGATCTACGCCAAGGCCTACGCCGAGGAGACCGCCCTGATCGACGGCCTGCTGCTCGACCTCGCCAAGGCTGACGTATCGGAAGCCCTCAAGACCCTCCACCTCGACACCTACGTGGCCCAGTTGAAAACCTTGAACGATGCCTACAAGGCTCTCGACATCACCCGCACCGACGAGTACTCCGCCCGTGTGAAGACCGATACCACCAAGGCCCGCAAGGCGACCGACGAGACCCTCGACCTCATCATCCAGCGTGTCAACGCCTACGCCGTACTTGAGCCTACCGAGGCCATCAACGCCTTCATCGACACCGTGAACCAGATCTTCCGCAAGTATAAGAACCTCATCGCCGCCAAGGGAGGCCCCACCAGCCCCTCCAAGTCCGACGACAAGCCTTATCCCACACCCGACCCTGCGCCCGACCCCGAGAACCCCGGCGGCGATAGCGAGAGCCCGGACGAGATCTGAGCCTAGCAAATTGTCAAACACTTAAAATCGAATCCATATGAACGAATTTTATCTTTCTAGAAAGATATCCGCGCGGCTCTCCCTCCGGGTCGCCGTGCGGATGTTCTGTATCCTGACGCTGGCCCTATGGGGGCCGGCAATGGCAGGAGCGCAAGCGCAGACACAGCCGCTTGACGTGGCTAGTACTAGTATTACTGATAAACTAACTCTCACCTATAAACTGAAACCCAACAGCTCGACCGATTACGCTTGGTTTTACAAGGTCGGGACTAATGGCACCGAGACCGAGTTCTCCGGTACGCTGACGGGCACGAACGCAAACTGGCAGCAGGGCGCGATCGATATCAAAAGCGAGAAAGCGATAGCCGACGCGAATAATCTTGACAGCTACCCGATCCTAAAATTGGATGGGCTAAACCTGACCTCCACTACTGCCGACGGCTCATTATTTTATCTGGAGGGCAGTAAACCGTTCTGTATCCAAGCGACAGGCAACTCTGCCAGTAACCTGAAAGCGAAAAAGGATGTGATTAATAACTACCAAGGATGCATCCTGCTTCTGGATGGTGGCACCGCCGGATTGAATATCGCCGCGGAAGGAACTGGATCATATGGAATATATCTGTACTCTACTAGTTCTGCTATAAATACCACCATCAAAGGCAAGATAACTGTCACGGCGGAAGCTGTTGCTGTGTTTCTAGACAATTGGGGTGCTTTCTCGGCTACCGAAGACGCGAAAGTAACGGTTTCTTCGGAAGATAAAGATGGAGACGCAATTTATGGAAGCTCTAGAGTGAAATCCCCCTTCCTCCAATGGCAGTTCGCCACCGCCCCAACGAGTGGCCAGACGCTCGAGGTGAAAAACGCCAGCGGCCAATCGTTCGATCCCGTTATCCAATTCACCACCGACGGTAAAAAGAAGGGTTTCGCCATCAACGTCACAAAGAACACCGGCTACACCCTTTGGCTGGGCAACGAACAACTGATGGATTCGAAAGGAACAACCGTCTTTACGGCAACGGAAGATAAATTAGTCTCCTTCTCAGGCATGACGACTCTCCCCGCCGACTGGCCCGAGTACGCCAAATTAGCCAATGTCGGCCCGACTGGCACCGATGTCGCCGTCTCCGGCACTACCTACACCGTCAAGACCGCCTGCGGCCTCGCGTGGATCGCTTGGGTGACGAATAACGGGAAGACAATCGCCGATGCCGATAAAACCTATACCGATTCCTATCCCGCCTCCGAGGGCTTCAAGGACTGTACGGTTACGCTTGCGGACGATATCTCGCTGGCGAAACCTGCCCAAGGCGTGGCGAGCGGCTTCGAGGCTAATTGGATACCGATAGGGACTTATAAAGGCTTCGATGCACGTTACTACTTTCAAGGCACCTTCGATGGTGGCGGCCATACGATTACCGGAATGACGATCTCCTCGGCCTCGTTTTACTATATCGGCCTTTTCGGTTATCTGTATGGAGCGACCGTGCGGAATCTGACGATGGCAGGATCTGACAATATTAATTTGACAACTATTGCTAATGCTCAAGACACCGCTTACTATCTTGGCTGCGTGGCAGGTTATGTAAAGAATGGAAAAATCATCAATTGCCATAATCAATGCAAGGTTAGTTTTTCTGTGACCGGCAATTCTGGGTCTCTCGGTGGAATTGCCGGTTACTCTGAAGGTTCGGTGATTAGCGCTTGTTCAAACAGGGGAGCTGTCACTATGACCGGAAAGATGGGTCGTGGTGGTGGAATCGTAGCGACTAATAATGGCTCTTCTATCGTTTCCTGTTTCAATACGGAGGATATCCGTGTTACTGCTACCGGTTCTGGTTCTAGCGATGCCGCATATGCGGGCGGTATCGGAGCCTATAGTAGCGGTAATTGTAGCATATCGCACTGCTATTCGACAGGGTGGATAATCGCTAAATCTTCCGCTGCTAATGCTTATTCCGGCGGCATTGCCGGACTATCTGAGAAAACGACGATTGAATCTTGTTTTGCCACAGGCGCTGTTTCTGCAGGATCAAACAGCGACAGCCGGATAGCTGCCGCAGGTGGTATTGTGGGGCAAGCTTTTGCTGGAAACATTAATATAACGATAAAGAATTGCCTCGCCTTAACTACCGCCGGCGTGAAAGCCTTAGGAAATACGTCGGATAAACAGGCCGGTCGGATTCTCGGATCTGATTCACCTACTAATAAAGTTACCCTTCTCGACAACTACGCCAGCACCATGATCCAACTGACGATAGGAGATAATACGCCAGCCGTCCCTACCGATAACATAGGTAGCGATAAGGCAAACGGTGCCGACACTTACCTCGATGATGTCGCCGCCGAGATCGCCGCTTGGGCAGGCCCCGAAAATACACAAGCCTTCACCGCCATCGGTACCGCCGAGAACGGCCTGCTCCCGCAACTGAAAGCTATTGCCGGCTATGGCGCTGACGGTCTGCCTACAGCTTACGCGAGTACTATTATCCCCGGCCAGTCCGGCTTGTCGTCTGCCTCCTATCTGAGGTCCTTGTTGTCACTGCCCTTGTCTTCTAGCGATACGATGACCTTCATGCTCTTCTACTCCAACAACAAATGGAGTTATAAAAAGGGAGCCGGAACGGAGACCCGTTTCAACGGCAAAATATCGTCACCCCCAGGCCCTTCCGCCAACAAGCTCATCGTCGCCACCGCTACTGGCAACCCGACGCTGACGTTGAATTACGTAACGATACGCCCGACCGACGGTGCTGCCTTGACCGTCAACGAAGGTTGCGATCTGACAATTGCGCAGACCGGTTCGATCCTCGGCTCGTCCGGTGCCTCTACCTTGATCAATAAAGGCACCTTGAGGCTGTCGGGCAGCAGCTTCCGCATTGAAAACAGCAGCTCGTCCGATATGCATTACTGCCTCGATAACTCTGGCACCTTCAGCGTGCTTGATCCGGTAAATGGCTATACCACTTTCCATTGTGCCCACACCGCTATCCATAACACCGGTACCCTTACCAATGCTTGGATGGAATGTCTGTTCACGGATGAGGCGGGAGATGCTGGCGCTACGATAAGGTTTCTGCCTCGCTCATCCCAGCCCATCGAAGTAAAACGCTACAACAAGACCTTAGCCACTACCGTTACGGCGGGCGAGGAGTATAAGCTCTGGGAGATGAAAGCTAGTACGTTTATCCCGCAGAAAGGCTTCGATAGCGAAGGCACGGCAATCGATCGCTTCCCTGCTCCCGAGGCGGATGGTAGGGTAACGACCTTTACGGAGGTGAGTGATTGGAAAGAGGTCGAGATCTCCGGCAATCAGAATCTCTCCGAGGCCGGCCTGTCACAGAGTGTCATCGTTAAATCCGATGGCGTGCTTACCGTCGATAGCGAGAATGCGTCCGTCTTTGAGTTGACATTGGAGGAGGGTGCGCAGGTCGTGACAACGAATGCGCTGAAGGTGTCCAAGACTTTCAAAACCAACCGTTCGCTGAATAACAAATGGACGACCTTCGGTAGCCCTATCGAATTGACAGCCTCTGCGGAATATGGTAGTGGGCTAATCCTTTATGCCGCCACCGGCTACACCGCTAAGGAGGCCGTTGCCCAAGGTTGGGAAGAGGTCTCTGTCCTTTACGGGAAAAGGGTCGATCTCACCGCCGGTAGCCCCTATCTGTTGGCCGCCGACGCAGCCTTGACTCGGGTAACCTTTAGCCAAACAGCCTCCGACGCACCGATCGAGATACCGGCTACGGCTACGGTCGCTTCCGGCGATGCCCTCGAGAACGGCGTGTTCCTCTTCCGGACGAACCCGAATCTCGCCAACCTTACGCTCCGTGGTATCTACGTGCTCAATGCCGAGGGTACCCGCTTCGACCTTCAGGAGGCGGATTATGTGCTGAAGCCTTTCGAGGCATACATCACCGCCAATGCCGTCACCCGCTCGCTGGTTCGTAGCGTGGGTGTGTGCGATGGCTCCGTGGTGACCGCCAACGAGATCGCTACCGCTACCGCCGCTGTCCGTATCTGGGCCGCCGACGGTGCGCTGCATGTCTATTCCGGGGAGGCCGCCGCGCTTACCGTGGTACGCTCCGACGGACGTACCGTCTACGCCGCCTCTATCGCCCCCGGCGATACCCGCTTGGCTTTGCCTTCCGGTATTTACATGGTTCGAATCAATAACATCACTTATAAAATAGCGCTTTGATATGAAACAATATACTAGTTTATGGCTCGTATGCCTGCTGGCGGTCTTCTCGATGACCGCCCGGGCGCAGGAAGGGATCGAGACGAAGGCCCGTCCCGACTACCCCGCTCTTCCTTTCATGTTGACTTTCGAGGCTCCCGCGGAAGGATCTGCCTCCTTATCGATCTCGGCGGACGGTGAGACCCTCACATCCCCTACGACCTTGCATTCCGGCACCGAGGTGACGATTACCGTCACCCCCGCCGACGGCTACCGAATGGCTTCCGGTTACCCGAAGGTTTACCGCACGGGTACGCCCTCCGAAACGGTACCGGCTACGTTTAAGCCCGATGCCAGTAGCGGTATCGCCTACCTCTACACCTTCACCATGCCGGACTTCCCGGTCACGGTAGAGGTGGAGTACGAGAAGATCCAGTCCACCGTCACCTTCGCCAACCCGGCGAACGGTACGCTTACCTTGAGTACCGCCGATGCTCCGGGTAGTTCGATTGTTTCCGGCGGCGAGGTCGCCTCCGGTACGAAGGTGACGATTGCCGCCACCCCCAACAAAGGCTACCAAATGGTGTTCGGCTCCTTGAAGGTATCCGGGAAGGTCGGGGATAAAACCAATACTGTTCCGTTGCAGAAAGAGAAAAATGGTACGACCTACTTCTTGATGCCGGCCTATACGGTGGAGGCTGAGGTGAAATTTGAGCCTATCCTCGTGGCTCTGTCCTCGGAAGCCCGTTTGAGTTCCCTATCGTATAAGGAAGGAAGTGGGGAGGTTACCCCGCTTCCCGGTTTTCTTGCCTCTACGATGAAATATGAGGTGCTGCTCCCAAATTCCACGCAGAAATCGGCTACCCTCACCTTATCCGGCCAGCTGGTCGATGCGAAGGCTGAGCTGCTCGTGAATGGATCGCCTGTTTCCGTAGAACCGACAGGATCGTTCACGGCTACCGTATCGCTCGAGAGTGGATCGGCCAAGGCTACCTTGGTCGTTACCGCCGAGGATGGACAGACCAAGCGTACGTATGAGGTAAACTTCACGGTACTTCTCGAGTCGGAATATTACGTCAAGATCCTGCAGCCGGAAGGCGGTACGATCTCCGTTTCTTATACAAAAGAGGGTAAGGAAGTGAGCGTGAAATCCGGCGATGCCGTACCCGTTGGTACTGAGTTGAGCTTGGCACATACGGCCTTGCCAAAGTACGAATTCGTGAGTTACAAAGTGAATGATGACCCGCTAGCATCTGGGAATATTACCGTCTCCGGTACCGACGACTTGACGATAACCGCTGCCTTTACGCAGGAATCTTCCGTGACTCCGGAAGAGATCGCTACGATCGGTACGCCGGCCGTTCCCAAGGAAAAGGAAGGGCAGGAGGGAACGAATGTTCCAACGGATGATAACCCGATCGTGATCATCCCCGATGCCGTATCCCTGCCATCGGATACGGAACTCTCCAGCCTCCGCTTGGTGAAGGAAGATATAGAAGACCCAGCGAAAAAGGCTGAGATTGAAGAGAAAGCGAAAGCTGCCGCCCAAGATGCGGGTATCGCTCCTGATGCCCCGAAGATCGTGATGGAAGTGACCTTGGTTAAGGTGACGACCACGATTTCCGCTACCGACGCATCCACCACTACCGCCGTAACTCCCGTGCAGCCCTCCGATATCGTGACGGTACGTATCCCGTATCCGGAAGGCGTAAATAAAACCCAACATGATATCGTGATTATCCACCTCCGCTCGGACGGCGTGGTAGACGTGTATTCCGAGGGTAATAACAATTTGACATTAGAGGATGATTATATGGAGATCTCCGTTGCCAGCTTCAGCCCGTTCGTGGTAAGCTATACGCCCAAATCTGGGCCGGTGGATCCCGATTATCCTGACACACCCGACACCCCGGATACCCCGGATGTCCCGACATCGAATGCCTCGGTAGAGGGAGGCATAGCGGTTTGGACCTCTGCCAACGCCCTCCATATCCGTGCGGATCGTCCGGCTGAGGCATGGGTTGTCGGCCTGTCGGGTGCTAGTCGTGCCCGGTTTGCGGTCGTTCCCGGCGAGACAAGACACGCTCTTCCCGCGGGAGTCTATCTTGTCCGGATAGCCGACCAGACCTATAAGGTACGGATACGGAACTAAGCGTTGTTTGTTTGACGTGAGAGGGATGCCCTTGTTTCTCCTTGGGGAGAGCGGGGCATCCCTTCTTTTTTGTGGATATGTTTCTTAACATACATACCCGTAATCAATTGGTTAGCCGCAAATGCTTATCTTTGAGCTATCCCGATGTAAACGCTTACAATATGCTAGTCATTTAAACTCAATTATAGTATGAAACCGGAAGATTACATTACCAGAGAGGAGAAGTATGGTGCCCACAACTACCATCCTCTGCCGGTCGTTCTCAGAAGAGGCGAAGGCGTGTTCGTGTGGGACGTGGAAGGAAAACGTTATTTTGATTTCTTGTCTGGCTATTCTGCCTTGAGCCAAGGACATTGCCATCCTAAGATCGTGAAGGCCCTGATGGAGCAGGCGGAGAAGCTTACGCTCGTATCCCGTGCTTTTCATGCGGATATACTGGGTGAGTACATGGAATTTACCTGTAAGTTTTTCGGATATGATAAGCTCTTGCCGATGAATACGGGGGCCGAGGCGGTAGAGACGGCTTTGAAGCTTTGCCGCCGTTGGGGATACCGTCGGAAAGGGGTCGCTCCGGAGCGTGCGAAGATCGTGGTTTGTAGCGAGAATTTCCACGGACGTACGATCACGATTATCTCCATGAGCACCGATCCTAGTTCCTACGCCGATTTCGGCCCTTATACGCCCGGATTTATAAAGATACCCTATAATAAGGTGGATGCCTTGGCCGAGGCCTTGAAAGATCCCGATGTAGTAGGCTTCTTGGTGGAACCGATCCAAGGTGAGGCCGGGGTCGTGGTGCCCGGCGATGGTTATCTGCGGGCTTGCTATGATCTTTGCCATCAGCATAATGTGTTGTTTATCGCGGATGAGATACAGACAGGTATCGGTCGTACCGGTAAGTTATTGGCTTGTGATTACGAGGGGATTCGTCCGGACATCTTGATCTTGGGAAAGGCGTTGTCCGGTGGGGTCAGTCCGGTCTCGGCGGTATTGGCGGACGATGAGATCATGCTTACGATCGCTCCGGGAGAGCACGGTTCTACGTATGGTGGAAATCCGTTGGCGGCGAAAGTCGCTATCGCCGCCTTGGAGGTGGTACGTGACGAGCATTTGTCGGAGAATGCGTTTAAGATGGGTGAGCTGTTCCGTGGTGAGATGGAGCGGATTAATAATCCTATGATAAAGAAAGTACGGGGTAAGGGCTTGTTGAACGCTGTCGTGACGGAACCTAAAGATGGGAAGACGGCATGGGACATCTGTTTGGCGTTGAAGGAAAACGGCTTGATAGCCAAGCCTACCCACGATCATATCATCCGCTTCACGCCTCCTTTGGTGATTACTGAGGAGCAAATGATGGAAGCGATTGGCATTATACGAGATACGTTCGCTAAATTCTAGTGTATGAAGATAAATGTAATAGGTGTTCCCTTGAATCTGGGATGTGACCGGGCTGGCGTAGAGCGTGCCCCGAACCACCTTCGGGAACGGGGATTGATGGGGGTGATCCGGAAGAACGGGCATAAAGCCTTTGACTTGGGTAATTTGTATGTACCCCCTGTTAGCGAGGCGGATAAGTTCGTACGGGGTAACAGCATGAAATATCTGGATGCGATCGTGGAGGTGAATACGAATCTGGCGGAGTTGGTTTATGATACATTGCGTGGAGGAGCGTTCCCCTTGGTGATTGGCGGGGATCATTCGCTGGGTTTAGGTAGCGCCTCGGGCGTGGGTAAATGTTATGATGATTTCGGTATTATCTGGCTGGACGCTCATGGGGATATCAATACCAGCGAGACTTCTCCCAGTGGTAATATCCACGGGATGCCTCTGAGTGCGTTGATGGGGATGGGAAGCGAGGAACTGGTGAATATCTACGCTCCCGGGAATAAGGTGAATCCGCAGAACGTATTCTTGGTCGGGACCCGCAGTCTGGATGAGGGCGAGTGGGATTTGATCGAGCGGGAGAAGCTGAGTGTCTATACGATGGAGACGATCCATCTGAAAGGCATCGGCTTCGTAGCTGAGGACATCAAGCGGAAATTGAAGGAACGGAAGATCCGCAACGTGCATTTCAGCATAGACGTGGATAGCATAGACCCCCGTTTCGCTCCGGGCACGGGAACTCGTGTGTGTGAGGGACTGATGCCGGATGAGTTTAATAACTTCGTGGATCATATGTTGTCTACGAATCTGGTTAAGTCGATGGATTTGGTAGAGCTGAATCCGGAGCTGGACGTGAACGAGCAGACCACAAACCTTTGTCTGCAGATCATCGATTATATTACCGCCCGTCTATAAGGAATCTAAATTCCATGGTTTATGATAAGAGTGTGAAAAGGAAGTCCCCTTGTTCCGGTTAAGACCGGATACGAGGGGACTTGAAAATACGATATGTCTATTGGTTTATTTCATTCTTCGGATATTGGCGTAATTGAAGCTATCGCTCAAGAAATCGTCCTCGCTGAATTTATAGCCTTGCGGTCCCCAGTTGCCCATAGCGAGCATGGCGATCATCTTCATCGGGTTGAAACCGCTCATATCGCCGCCGGCGGCCGCTAGAGGAACGGACTCCATCAACTTGCGCATGGAATGTGGATAATTCTCGTTGATCACCATGTTGCGGTATAAGGCAAGGATTCCATCTCCTTGCTCCTTACGGTTCCAAGTCAGTATATATGTACCGTCGTTGGCTTCCGCCTTCGCTTGGAGATCGGGCAGTTTGGCGGAGTTGGCGTCCGCTATGATAAAGGTTACGAAACCTTCCTTGTCCACTTTAGGCATTTCTTTGTCGTAAATAGAGGCATACGAGTAGGTCTCGGCTGACCCAAGGCATATGGACCAGTATCGTACATCGGCGGTGGCGTATTCGCTTACGCTTTTAGGAGCCGTAGGAGGGATGAAACGGAAAGTTGCTACCTCCCCTTCGTTCAGTTTGATGCGGGCGAATAGGTATTCTGCCGGGCTGTTCGGGTACATTAGGCTCAGCGGGGCACGCATGAACGGGAGTTGCGGCAGGTCGGCGGAGAAATCCATCGGCGGCAAGTTCAACGATTCGTGGATGTTGCAGACCTCACGCTTCGGGAAATCTACTTCCTCACCTGTAGTCACATCGAAAGCTTGGATAGCAGGCATGTCCACGCCGCCATACTCATCGCCGCTATATTGTTTCGCCAAGTAAAGACGCATGAAAATGGAGACCATATTGACATCTTCCGGAAACTCGCATATGTTCTTCATCGAGGCACGTGCGCTGGCGGGGGTGTTAGCGGGAATGATGTAAATCGTATAGCCATTTGCTCCGTAGTCGTCTGTTTCCTTTACATAGGGGTTGATGGAGCTGTCATCGGGTTGGATATTTACGTCTTCAATGCTGGATACGTCTATTTGGGTCTCGTCGTTATAAACCGTGAAATTGAAGAAGCGTGACTTCGGGAACTTTCCAGTCAGACGAAGGCCGATGTTTGGATTATCTTTGTAAGAATAGGTGTATTCCCAATAATCGGCATAGATATCAGGAAAGGCCAGTAGGGTTTGATTGTCGCCCCGGAGCGTCTTGCCCCATTGTTCCTTGGGTTCCGGGTTGTTGATTTGAGGGGTATTCTCATCATCGTCGTCGCAAGCGGTGAACATACCCATAGTAAGGGCTACCAACATTAAGTAAAAAATCTTCTTCATGATTCTGTTCGTTAATTAATCTGTTTGTTATTAAAATGAGAGCGCAAAAGTATCTCATTTCCAATTAGGGTTGACCTATTGAAAATGAAATACCTTGGATAAGACCACAGAATCCTAGGAATGGAACAGCTAGAAGGGGTATCCGATAGCGAAGTGGTAACCCATGCCGTCCTTGAATTTCGGGATATTGTAATAGCCTTTCTTTCCGGTATCGTAAGGGAGGTGCAGACCGATACCCACGTCGAAACGGATGACGATAAAGGTGAGGTCGTAACGCAGGCCGAAGCCGGTTCCCAAGGCTAGATCCTTGAGGAAGCTACCCCATTTCAGTTGTCCGCCGGGACGATCCGGATCGTTTCGGATCAACCAGATGTTGCCGCTGTCGAGGAAGGTAGCCCCATGCAGGTCGCCAAGGATCGGGAAGCGGTATTCGAGGTTGGCCTCGAATTTAAGATCACCCGTACGGTCGATGTAAGCGTATTTATTGTTGTCGCTGTTCTGGTAGTAACGTCCGGGACCGATGCTGCGGATCGTAAAAGCACGGATGCTATTCGCTCCGCCGATGTAGAATTGCTCGTTATAAGGGGAGGTACGGGCGTTGCCGTAGCTATAAATAGCGCCGGCCATTAATCGGCCTACGAGATATTGCTTATGCCCGAGGGCGTAATTATAACGTATCTCGGCGGTTCCCTTGATGAATTGGGCGAAGGGGTTGCCGAGTAATTCCTTATCCTCTTTATTGAATTTCTTCCCGGCTAACGCATAAATCCCATCCAAGACAAGACCCGCTTGGGTAACGGATGCCTGCCACCAAAGATGGTTCCGGCGACTGGTAATCGGGGAATCATCATAGGTATAGGTATAGTTCATGGCCGGGATGAATTGATTTTGCAAACTCTTCTTTAGGGCCTTGTTCACGTTGGTAATGCTGTCGAACTCATGCGTGGTATGCTGGAGCAAGTTGAACGTCAGCTTGAAAGGGGTGATGGAATGATGAGACGTGGCGGTAGGCTGGAACTCATACGAGGCGTCACCACCGAATGCCAGCAACTTGAAGAAACGGGCCCGGTTCATCTGGTCCGCATAGAGGCGGAAGGTGGTGCTGGCCGGGAAATTCATGTCCCGTTTGCTGAATGTAGGGAACAATACCCGTGGGAAAGTCAGCGTGGTAGTCAAGCCTAACTCATAACTGTTGATCTTGGAGTTGCTACCATCCAGCTTGTTTCCGGTCTGCCATTCGTAAGAGCCGCGGAGTTTCACGCCGAAGGTCTCGCCCCCTCCGAAGACATTCCGTTTGGTCACGCTGAAAATGGCGCCCGGACCCACTTGGTCGTTGCTCTTGGCGGTAACGTTCAACTCGAGCTCGCCGTCCAATGGAAGATCGTAGACCGTATTGATCCGCAGATCCAGCGTATCTTGGCGGCGCATGGTATCACGGGGGGAATATTGCAACTCGGCATAACGGAAGATACCCAAGCGGGACAGGGCCGTTTGCGTCCGTTCCTGCGCCCGCTGGTTATAAAGTTCCCCCGGCTTGAAATATAAACGGTTGTAAATGACCGAGGGGCGAACCCTTAGCTTGCCCTCATAATGGATCGTAAGGTCCTTATAGCGGATCGAGTCCGTGGGAGTCTCATTCTGGTAGCCGTTTAGCCAGACGGATATATCCCCGAGTTTCCAAGGGCGGAGGGCCGAGGGAGGCAGGCTTTCCTTCGGGGCCACCCGTAAGGCCACTTTCCCGGGGTTCAACAAGGTATCCGCTTGATAGGTGATGAAATCGGGACGGAAATAGTAATATCCGTTGTTACGGAGCAAGGACGAGATGCGTTCCCGCTCGGCTTGCAATTGGACGACATTGAAATTCTCTCCTTTGTGGAGGATACGATCGCCGATCGTGGCATCGATCAATGAGTCGGCACGGTGACGGATATGGACGTATTGGATGCTGTCCAGCGTATACGGATCGTTCATGGTGACACTGTATTCCAGCTTCGCCTTCCGGGGATTCTTGGGATCGGGTATGACCTCGAAAGAAGTCTCTCCGTTGAAATAACCGTACTCGTTCAATAGGTTCCGGGCTACCTTGACGCGGACATCCGGGTTCACGGTGGTGATCAGCACCGGTTTCGACGCCAGCTTGTTGAAGATCCACTTGCCGACCTTCCCTTTCTTGTTCACGAAAGCGTTGTAGACCCACAGGCCGAAGGGGAAGGGCACCCGGATCGAGGAGCTTCCCAGCAAGGCGTTGTTGGGGGGATAGGCTAGGGCGGCCTCGACCTCTTCCAAGGCGGCTTCGCCGGGTTTGGTCTTATCCTCGTTCTTCACCTCTATTTTCTTGATACCGGTATATAGGACCGCTCCCTCGGGAAGGTTCTTCGTGGTGGAGCAAGAGGAGAGAAGAAGTACGGATAGGAGGATGCTCCCGGTGGCGACGTGCCATCCCCCGCTCGGGTTAGACGCTCTCCCTCGCCCGAGGGAGACATCCTCCCCTGCCCGAGGGAGACACTCTCCCCTGCCCGAGGGAGACATCCTCCCCCGCCCGAGGGAGTCGTCCCGCCTAAAATATATTAAAATGCTTTTCATTCCTTTTCATCATTTATGGGTTTCACTTTCGTTTTCTTGAAGTTGAATAACTCCCTGAGGTGCATCATTTTCTTGCGGAGCACGATACCGGCCCCGGTCTCCGTGATCTCGCCTTCCAGCAGGCTCTCGTAGTTCTTGTCGTGGAAGAGCTTGACGTAGCGGGAGCCGCTGCTGTCCAGCCGGTATTCGACGGATACGTTGTCGATGAACGGCTGCGCCTGCCCGTTGTTAATGTTCTCGCCGGTAGAGATACGGCCGCCTAGAACCACACGGATACGGTCATTATAGAATCGCTTGGCGAAGCGGAAGGAGTAGTCGGTACGAGTACCGCCTCCGGCGTCGCCATTATCGTCGTATGTCTCCATGCCGAAACTGATATCCACGGACTTCAAGGCGCTTCCGGCGATGTTGTTGATCTCGCTTTGCAAGAAGCTGGTCAAGGCGTCTCCCATATTCATGTTCACTTTGCCGCTACCACCGCCACCGCCGAGGTACATACCGGTCACGAGCATGCTGACAGCCAGCTTCGCCCGTTCCTCCGGACCTTTCGAGGTTAGTTCCTCTTGCATCGCCATGTCTTCCGGGGCGGTGAGGGTAAATTGCAACCCTAGGTTCTCCAGTTGTTGGGTCAGTTCGATGCCTACGTCGAAATTCACCAAGCGGGGCGATGATTGCCCGGTTAGGGTGACGGACGTACGGACTCGCTCGGTAGCCGTAAGGTTCAAGGTCGGGTCCATGGGGTTGCCCGTCCATTGCACGTAGCTACCCTCCTGTACGTTGAACTCCTTCAGCGGGATGACCGGGATGGAGTACTTGATGGTTCCGCCCGTCAGCGTGTAGCGTCCGTTCAAGAACATATCGCCTTGCGGGGTATACTGGAAGGAAAGGTCGCCGCCACCCTCCAAATTGATATGGTTGGACTGGTCGGGACTTAAATCCACGTTCGCTTGTACGGCGGGATCGATGTGGATCGTCATCAACATGTCCATGCCTCCCATCGGCAACGGGGGTTTACGAGGCATGCGCCGGCGTAAGGTATCCGTGAAAGAGGTGAAGGTTACCATGTCCGACATACGGTCTTGCACGGTCAACGGGGAGTCTTTCAGCACGTAGGTGATATTCGTCCCGCCCAATAACTGCAAGTCCCCTCGCATGGTCAAGGCATCCAACGGCCCGCGTACGGTAGAATTCAGGTTGACGAACAGCTTTCCGTAGACAAGGCTTTCCTCGTTTTTCTTAACGTTCAGCAGTTGCAAGTTATTCGCCGTTAGTTTAAGATTGGCGGTCATGCGGGATAAATCGTTGAAATCCACTTCTCCGTTGATGATAAACGGATTCTTGTTGTATGCGTAAATACCATATTGGTTGAACAAGATTCGGTTGTTCTTTATCTCTATCTTCTTATCGTCGAAACGGAAGGTAGAACCTGCGGCGCCTACATAAACGGAAGCGGTATCGAGAATCAGATATCCCTCGGCCATGGGTTTATCGCTTTGTCCGCTGATAGCGAGTGTACCATCGAGGTCTCCGCCCATTTTCGCCATATCATCCGGGATGAACGGGTTGGCGATATCCAAGGGGAAGTGCATGAACTCGATATTACCGCTGATATGGTCGGTCTCGCCCATCTGGTATAAGGCGGTAATGGCACTCACCTCTTTCCGGTCCCGGAAAAGGTGCATATCCACTTGATGGTTCCCCTGCTCTAAAGGTAGATAGACTGCGTTGAACATGAGTTCGCCGACCCACTCGTTCTCATAATACAGATCATCAATGTTCATATCCGCCACGACCATGAAGGCCGAGTCGGAAGGAGCGTACTGGAAATCGGCGTTCAATATACCTTTCATCGGCGGGATATAACTGAATGCGTTGGAGATAACCCCAAGGTCGATCTGGTTCAACTCGGCGTGGACTTCCTCCATCTCGTCACTTTCCGCTTGGGAGTGTATCCAGAGGGCGGCGTTATTATCTCCGCTGAGTCGTAGGTTCGCCTCGATATCCTTCATGCTGCGTACCACGACGTAATTATCCGGATTCAGCTTGAAAGGGCGGAACGCTATGATCGGGTCATCGGGGAAGAGATGGAACTTGACCCCGTTCTGTATCTTATCGGCCCGGATTCCGAGCAACAAGCCGGTCTCGCCTTTCCCGTCCTTGAAATAAAGGCGGGCGTCGCCGAAGCCATAACGTATTTGCCCGTCCAGCCCGGCGCTGAAAGGTTGTTGCTGCCTGTATTTATTCTTGATCACTTGGGCGCTATAGAGTAATCCGAGCGAATCTTGGTGCATCTCCGCCCGGATGGTATCGATCTGCATCGTATCCCGTGCCAGATCGTAAATGGAGGCATCCATGCGTATACCCGTTTCCGGTGAGGTATAGGCGTTCATGGCGATGCTCTTGAAATCTACGTAATAGGTTTGGAGATAGTTGTAGATCGGATTGTCCTGTCCTGCCCGTACCTCGAGGTACATATCGGGGAGGAGCGGGCGAAGGATCTCCAGATTGACTGTCGAGTCCCGTTCCAATTGGAGGGTGATATCGTTCGATACCTTAGTCAACTTATCCGTGATGTGGTGTATGCAATCAGTACCCGTGAGGATGATCCCTAAATCCCCGGCGTGGAAAGACACACGGGTGGTATCGATATCCGTCCGGGCATGCAAGGTCAGCGTTTTCGGCTTGAAACTTTGTTTCGGGGTGACGACCTCCCAGTTTCCTAACGTAACGTCGATCGTGTTATCTTCATCCAGATTACTTTCTGCCTCGGCGAAGAGCTGGAAAGAGGTGGCGAAGGGATTTGCCATTAAGTGCATACCCTGTAAATCCATGTTCTCTACATCCGCTATCAACATCGCTTTCACCTCGTGCTTGTGGAGGGTCGCGTTTAAGGAGACATCCATTTTCGCCAACGGGTATTTGCTAAGCAAGTCCACTTTCAGTAAGTTCTTTTCCAGAGAGCCATCGATGGATACGTCTGATACCGATGAGGCGCCATAGCGTATATCCGATATCTTACCGTCCAGTTTGGCCCATGTACGTTCAGAGAAAGGATCTGTGCCCCGGCCTTCTGCTTTAACAGAGGCGGTCAGCCAAAATAGAGAGTCTTTAGGCATGAAATGAGTAGGTTCCAGACTGTCTATCCGTAAATTAGCCTCATAAGCCAGTTTTACCGGATTATAGCGGGCGGTCAGACCTACTTTGCCTTTATCTTGGGTAAGAACAAGCTCGGTGCGGTATTCTTGATTTGCGACTGTAGCTTCCCCCTTCAACTGAATTCCTGCCGGAATGGCAAATTGATCCCGTTGGGAGGCGGGAAGCATCGCCAGCAAAAAATCCAGATTACCGGATCGAGCCTTTAACTGAATCTCACCGGTTCGCCGGATGCTATCCGTCACGGACTCCATACTACCCGTGACGTTCATCTGAAACGCTCCCGGCAGCATGATATCGCCTTGTATGATACGTATACTGGAGAGGTTGCCTTCTACGCCAGCCGTAATAGCGAGAGGCTTGTCCGGGTAGGCTTTCTTGAAATCCTCCGGAAGAGAACCTGCCGCTATCAATAAATCCTCTTTCCCCAACGAGGCGTTTAACAGGGCTTTCATGCTACCTTGCGGATGATCCTCGAGGGAGCTCCAAGGGATAGTCGCTGTCAATCTCACTTCGGAATTTGGTGTCTGGAGAAGTAGGTCCGGTACGTCTATCTGTTCATGGTCACTCCGGACATTTCCTGCTAATGCCGAAACCTTAAGGCCGGAACGTTCTTCCACGAAGAATTCCTTGATGTGGGCGTTTATTTTTTTTCCTTGATATAAGATGGAATCGATAGAGGTGTTCAGGTTCGTTAAACTGATATGGGAGAAATCGAGTCCTTGCTCGGGTGCCGCGTAATTCCCGTCATAAGCGAATGTAGAATTCGTTATGTCAAAGTTTCTCGCCTTATATTGTTCCGCTCCAAGATCTACGAGGCCGTTATTTAGCCCGGCTTTATTTACGAAAGCCGTAAGGCGTAAGGAATCCGAGGGCATTTGTAGGGCGAAGGCTACCCGGTCCAAACTAATTTTATCCAGCTTGAGTACCCAGTTCAGAGGTGTGGAAGTCGTGTCTTCTTTCGAGGTTGAATCATTTAATAGAAGGGTAATGGCGGTATCGGATAAATCTACGGTATTAAATGTAGCTTTCTCCTCGGACAGGTCTATACGATCGGCGTGCAGGTAAAGCTTTCCCAAGAATCCTTTGATTTCCATACCTTCAATCATAGTCCCGGTGTTAACCTTTACGTTCCGGAGGTCGATCGCCTCTACCAATACTTGCTTCCGCAAAAGAGGAAGGGCACGAACCCGTACCGTCAAGCTCTGTAAACTCAACAAGGTATCGGCGGGAGGATTTACGACCTCGACACCCTTAACCGTAAGGTCTAACGGGAAAGATAGCCTAATCTGCTCGATCCCGATTTGCATACCAGTCGCTTTTCCTGCGTATTCGGTCGCTTTCCGTACCGCGAAGTTTTGGAAAGGAGGTATATATAGTAATATAGAGAGTAACAATACCAATGCGATCGGTATTAGGCATATCACTCCTATCCGTTTAATCCATACTCTCATATTGATACGTTTCTCTTTTTCTTATTTGTTTATTTGCCTGTTTTTATGACGATCGCTCCGTTTGCGCCTCTTACCCCGTATTCACCGGCGTCTTTCAATACTTTTAATTCCGAGACATCTTCGACGGGAATCGTGTTTAGAACAGATAGGTCCATCGGTATACCGTCTACCACTACTAGCGGGTCACTAGGACTGTTTAGGGAAACGCTCGCACGGATGCGTACGGAACCATCGGCGAATGTTATGCCACTCATCCTTCGTAGCAGGCAATAGAGATCCCGGCATCCGGTTTTCTGTATCTCTTCTTTATTCATAACGCTTGAGCTTACTATTTTGTTTCGTTCCCTTTCCATAATTTCTTTTAGGGCCTCATCCGGTTCAAAACTACGCTTTGCGTTGAATGTGCTATTCTCTAAAGTAATGGTTATATAATTGTATCCGTTGACTGGGACTTTGACTATATTTCTTGTTTTCTTAATAGTGACGAACAAGGTATCATTCAGGTTAGCCCCCGGGATGGTGAATACGCCATGTTTGTTCGTTTTCACGGTGATCGGATTCTGACTGCCTAGCGTGACCGGATAGCGTTTGATTATTTTATCGCTGATGTCACGCAATACACCGACTAAAGTATCATTCTGTGCCAAAAGTATTTGACTGCTGAATGATAAGATGATGATTGAAAGATAATGTATTGTTTTCATAGATCAATCTTTTTAGCTGAACATAACACAAAGATAATATAATATTTCTTAAAGGCAGAGTTTTAGGGTAAATTCGTAATAGGTATTATTTTTACGTTTCTATGTGGTCTCATTTGTCGCTAAAATGAGATTACTATAAATGGAAATCATTACATTTGCCAAAATAAAATGAACGGTATGGAATTAGATTTAGCCTATTTGTGTAAGGAGGTTCGAGAAATAGCTCGTGCTTCTGCGACATTCTTAAAAGAAGAACGCCGAAAGTTTGACTGGAACTTAGTGGAGGAAAAAAGTGCTCATAACTATGTATCTTATGTGGATAAAGAATCGGAACGACAGATCATAGAGGCTTTGTCTACTTTGCTACCCGAGGCTGGTTTTATCGCGGAGGAAGGCTCTGGAAGTTTGACCGATGAGGAATATTGTTGGGTAATTGATCCATTGGACGGTACTTCAAACTATATTCATGATATCGCACCTTATTGCGTGAGTATCGCTTTAAGAAATCGGAAGGAGTTATTGTTAGGAGTAGTCTATGAGGTGTGTAGGGACGAGTGTTTTTATGCAGTGAAAGGTGGTAAGGCTTACTTGGATGGGAATGAGATACATGTATCGGATGTCTCAGTACTGGATAACGCTTTCATTGCGTTGGGTTTCCCTTATAACTCTGATGCTTATCGTCCGGTAGCCGCTCATTTGGTTGATAGGTTGTATGGTTTTGCGGGAGGTACCCGTTTGATGGGATCTGCCGCCGCTGAACTGTGTTATGTGGCAGCAGGACGTTTTGATGCCCGTATAGAGGCCTTTTTAGGCCCTTGGGACGTAGCTGCTGGTGCCTTGATTTTATTGCAGGCCGGAGGAAAAATATCGGATTTCAATGGAGGAGAGAACTGGGCTTCGGGTGAACAGGTAGTTGCCAGCAATGGCAAGGTTCACTCTCTTGTGTTGTCTTTGTTGCCCTAATACTAGAGTAATCCTGCGTATTCTAGTGCTTCTGTGTGTATTTAAAAGGTAAAAGAGTTTAAACTTACTTCTTATTTGCGGGGTGTTTGATCCGTTTTGATTTTCAAAACAGATGGAGGAATGCAAATACCCGTAAATCCTCGTGTGTGTCTAATTCAGTAAAAATCAAGACTTTTAGGATTAGAGATTTTACTTACATTTGTGGAAAATAAAAATGTTACAGAGTATGAAAAACAATCTATACGTCTTTTTTCTGTTCTTTATTACTGGACTAATGTCATGTAGCCATCACTCAGGTCTATATGAACATGCGGAAAAGATAATGTCCCAACATCCCGATAGCGTTTTAACATTGCTATCAACAATACAAGATGTAAATGATCTTTCAGAAAAGGATCGTGCTATGTACTACCTACTTTTGACAGAAGCTCAAAATAAAACTTATGTCAAACCTACTTCAGATTCGTTAATTACAATAGCAGTTGAATTTTTTGATAAAACGGAAGATTGGGGAAGAAAAGCAAAAGCTTGGTATTATAGAGGGAGAATAAACCAAGACCTAGGTGATGCTCTTCATGCGCAGGATTATTATTTGAAAGCGTTGCAGGATGAAAATCAGATTAATGATTATATACTTATTGGACGAATTTATAGTAGCATAGGAATGTTATATACATATCAAAATGTGTATGAAAAGGCTCTTCCTTACCAAAGGAAGGCTTTAGATCGCTTTGCTTTAATGCAAGATTCAGTTGGAATATCATATGTTTTGAGAGATATAGGGCGAACTTTTACTGCTTTAGAAAAGAAAGATAGTGCAATAGCATATTATGAGCAAGCTCTTCTTGTTTGTAGTAGTCGTAATAAACCTCTGGTTTATGGTGAATTAGCCAGTTTGTATATAGATAAGGGAGAGTATCTAAAAAGTTACAAATATATACAGAAGGTTTTGAGCTCTCCTTCCAAAAAAGTGTTGTTGGATCCCACATATCTTACTTTAGGAAAACTTTTCCATAAAACAAATCAGATAGATTCTGCCTATTTTTATTTACGACTTTGTACTAATAGCCCTATTATTAAAACACGTGCGGGTGCTTTTTATTATTTGGCTCAATTAGAATTAGAAAAGAAACATTGGAAGAATTACGCTATCAATCAGATACAATATGAAGAACTGAGAGATTCTATTAATCTGATTAAGCAGACTGAGTCAATTCGTAAAATGGAGAGTCTATATGATTATCATCAAGCTGAATCAAAATTTTTGAAAGCGAAGATTTTGCTTGATAAAATGGAGATAAGATATTTATACGTGTGTTTGTTTGGTGGAGTTTGTCTGATTTGTGTTGTAATAGGGGTAATATGTGTATATTTCTCTATGAAAAGAAAAAGGATGAAGCTGTGTGAGCAACGAGAAAAGCTATTTGTGCTAAAGAAGAAGCGAGAGGAAGATCAAATACGTCTTGAACATAATGAAAAGATGATCCAGTGTTTAGAAAAGCAACTGGAAGAGTCTTCCATGGCCTATACTGAAAAAGAGAAAGAACTTATGGCTTTGCAAAAATTAAAATTGGAAGCCGAAAATCAAACTTTAAAATGCGTTAAAACGGAAAAGCAACTTCTAATTGAGAAATTTTGTATGTCAGATATTTATTATAGATTTCACCTTAAAGAAGAATGGAGGCCTAAAGAAGAGGACTGGAAGCAGTTGTTTAAGGGTATAGATGATGCATATGACAATTTTACCCATCGCTTAATGAGTGTCGCTCCTAAATTAACGATGACGGAATTGCGGGTAAGCTGTTTAATTAAAGCAAATGTTCCTCCTGTTACCATTGCTATGTTGATTGTAACAACACCAACTAATGTTTCAATGATAAGGAAACGATTATATGATAAAATTCACTCAGAGAAAGGCTCTTCTGAAAAATTTGATAAGTTTATACGTGACTTTTAATAGGATTGTGCATAATTTGTGCAGTTAGTAATATCCAGTTTTTTAACTAATCATGCTATGTTTGTTGCACAATTAATACACATTTATTATGAGAAATGCATGTAAATTTGCTGTTTTAGCAGTTATGTTGTTTTTAGTTCAGTTTTCTTTTGCGGATACTATTCCTACAGAAGGACAATGGAATGAGGAGGATTATTATCGTTCTGTTCACACAAACCGTCCTCCAGTAGCATCAATCGAAGGAGACATCCTTTCCTTGAGCTTTGAAGATGCTTTATCAAACTTGACCGTATGTGTCATGAATGATGAAGGAGTGAAAGTCTATGAAGATGTTGTTTCTTCAGAGGCAGGTGGAACTTATTCTTTCTCTTTAGCGGGAGAAGCAAATGGCCAGTATCAGGTTGTGTTGTTACATCGGTTGGGACACTTGACCGGTAGCTTTACCTTGGAATAAAAAATTAAGAGGTTTTGTAAGAAGAAAGAGCTGTTAAGCTTCTCGGTAAAATGGGAAGCACAGCTCTTTTTTATTTGGACAACTGTACCAAATACGAATCTTTACTTGAAAACGTATCTATGTATATGTTTTACCGCTAAACGTATCATTAATCAGCCGGGAGTCATTCTGTTTATTGTATATTTCTTGAAAATAGGCTCCATTGTAGCCTGCTTTACTATCCATAGAAATAGCGATTAGTATTAATAGAAATTCAAAATACTATGGATACTAATCGGAGCTTGGATAGATACGATTTTATTGTATGTTGATTATTAGGTGTATAGGTAATAGTTTGGAAATATTAGACTTATTGTGCTTTTTAAGAGATCAAATTTGGTGTGGTTGGGCTATTTTTATTTCCAAATGGTGTTATTTCATGACTATATTATAACTTGAAAAATTCATAGTTATGAAATTCACAACTCATAACTATGTTTTGAAAAAAACATAACTATGAAATTTTATAGGATTTAGCTGTTAAAATCAATATGGATTTCCCCCTTGTCTAAGAAATGACAGAACAATACTATTATATATGCCGTTTATTCTGTATTTTTGCCAGAAAAATTAGCAGACATGGCTGAAAGCAAAGTTGAACACCTATTGGATAGCATTCATTTTCCGGAAGACCTGAGACATTTGTCACAGGATAAGTTGGAGCAGGTATGTGCCGATTTGCGTCAATATATTATCGATGTTTTGTCTGAGAATCCCGGTCACCTAGGTGCAAGCCTTGGTACGGTAGAGCTGACAGTCGCCCTTCATTATGTATTCAATACCCCCTATGACCGTATTGTCTGGGATGTCGGGCATCAAGCTTACGGACATAAAATACTTACAGGAAGGAAAGATATTTTCCATACGCTCCGTAAGTTTAAAGGAATTAGCGGATTCCCTAATCCTGCGGAAAGTGAGTATGACGCTTTTATCGCCGGACACGCCTCAAATTCAATCTCTGCGGCGATGGGTATGTCGGTAGCCTCGGCCTTGAAGAAGGAACTGGATCGCCATGTGATCGCCGTGATCGGGGATGGCGCTATGACCGGAGGACTCGCCTTCGAGGGGTTGAATAATGCGTCTGCCAACCCTAATAATTTGTTGATTATCCTGAATGATAACGATATGGCGATAGATCATAGCGTAGGTGGTCTTAGCCAGTATTTAGTGGATATAACGACGAGTCAAGCCTATAATAAAATGAGATACGATGTGTATCGAGGCTTAAAGAAGATCAAGCTCATCAATAACGATCGCCGGGAAAACATCTTACGTTTTAACAATAGCCTTAAAGCATTGCTTACCCAGCAACATAATTTATTTGAAGGCTTCAGCATCCGTTACTTCGGTCCGGTGGATGGGCATGATGTAAATTATCTGGTGAAGGTATTGAATGATATAAAAGATATGCAAGGCCCTAAGCTGTTGCATATCAAAACGAAAAAAGGAAAAGGCTTTAAACCTGCGGAAGAGTCCGCTACGGAATGGCATGCTCCCGGAAAGTTCAATAAGGAAACTGGCCAGCGTATTATCGTTCGTAAATTAGATGAACCTCAATTATATCAAGACGTATTCGGTCATACATTGGTAGAGCTTGCGGAGAAAGATGAGCGTATTGTAGGCGTAACTCCGGCTATGCCTTCCGGTTGCTCGATGACTTATATGATGAAAGCCTTCCCGGATCGTGCGTTTGATGTGGGAATTGCGGAAGGACATTCCGTAACTTTCTCTGCCGGATTAGCTAAGGAGGGAATGATACCTTTCTGCAACGTGTATTCTTCGTTTATGCAGCGTGCGTATGATATGGTTATCCATGATGTAGCTTTGCAAAAACTACATATGGTGATCTGTCTGGATCGTGCGGGATTAGTGGGAGAGGATGGAGCTACACATCATGGCGTGTTTGATTTAGCATATCTTCGTCCGATACCGAATTTGGTAATCGCTTCCCCATTGAATGAGTTGGATTTACGGAATTTGATGTATACAGGCTATGCCGCTTTTAATGGCCCGTTCGTAATCCGTTACCCTAGAGGTAAGGGGGAGATGAAAGATTGGCGTAACGAGATGCAAGTATTGCCTATAGGAAAAGGGAAAAAGTTGCGTGACGGGGATGATATCGCCGTACTTTCTATCGGACCGATCGGAAACGAGGTGATCAAAGCCATCGAGATGGTGAAAGAAGAGGGGGTATCGATAGCCCATTACGATATGATCTACTTGAAACCGTTGGATGAGGAGCTGTTGCATGAGATCGGGCGGAAATATAACCGTATTATTACGGTAGAGAATGGAGTGATAAAAGGTGGTTTTGGTAGCGCTGTCCTTGAGTTTATGGCAGACAATGGTTATACGCCTCATGTAAAGCGTATCGGAGTGCCGGATGCGTTTATCGAGCATGGTTCTATACCGGAACTGTATCAATTATGTGGTATGGATGCCGAGAGCATTGCGAAACAGTTGAAAAAGGAGAATTGATTATTGTCAATTAATAAAATATGAAAATTGTCATAGCCGGTGCGGGAGAAGTAGGTACACATTTAGCGAAAATGTTATCTCAAGAGAATCAGGACATCATTTTGATGGATCCGAATGAGGAACGGCTGAATTTCTCAAAATCTAGCATGGAGATTCTCCCTATGGTCGGGAATCCGACCTCGCTTAGAGATTTGGAGGAAGCGGGGATCAAGAAAGCGGACTTGTTCGTAAGTGTTACTCCCGAGGAGACTACCAATGTGACGGCTTGTATGTTGGCTCATAATCTAGGAGCGCATCGTACGTTGGCCCGAATCAATAATTACGAATATTTATTACCCAAAAATAAAGAGCTGTTCGAGAAATTAGGAATCAACTCGATGATTTATCCTGAGATGTTGGCGGCTAAGGAGATCGTGACAGCTGTACGCCGTCCGTGGACACGCCAATATTGGGAGCTGTTTGGTGGAGCCTTAATTCTGATAGGTGTTAAAGTTCGGGATAATTCCCGTTTGGTGAACCGGGTATTGGCCGAATTGCTAAATGAGCAGAAGCTATATCATATCGTCGCTATTAAGCGAAAGAACGAGACGATAATCCCCCGTGGTACGGACCGGATAGAGTCTGGTGACATCGTGTTCTTTACGACGACCCGATCTCATATAGAGGATGTGCGCTTACTGGCCGGGAAGAAAGATCCGGAAGTAAAGAAGGTTATTATTATGGGAGGAAGCCGTATCGCTATCCGTGCTTGCCAATATTTACCTAATAACATCCGGGTAAAAGTAATTGAGGCTAATAAAGAGAAAAGTCATCGAATCGCTGAGGTAGTGCCTAGTAATGTCTTGATTATAAACGGAGACGGCCGTGATACTGATTTGTTGATGCAAGAAGGCATCAAGGATGCGCAGACTTTTATAGCTTTGACGGAAAATTCCAGCACGAATATATTGGCATGTCTGGCCGCTAAGCGTTTAGGTGTGTTTAAGACAATCGCTAAGATTGAGAATATCGATTATATCCAATTGGCGGAAAGTATGGACATCGGTTCGGTTATCAACAAAAAGCTGATAGCGGCCAGCCATATCTATCAATTTCTTTTGGATGCGGATGTCTCTAACGTGAAATGTTTGACCTTTGCGAATGCGGATGTGGCGGAGTTAGTGGCTCGCCCGGATTCAAAGATTACCAAGAAACAAGTCAAGGATCTCCGTCTGCCGAAAGATATGACTCTCGGTGGGTTGATTCGTGACGGTGAACCTATGATGATCAAGGGTGATACTCAGATACAGGCATACGATCATGTTGTCGTATTCTGCTTGGATACGGCTATGCGTAAGCTGGAGGACTACTTTAACTAGTTGATAGTTATGTTGAACGTACGTTTTATAGTGAAGATGCTAGGGGTGATGTTCATCCTTGAGACTTTTTTTATGCTGGCCGCTACCGTCGTAGCCTTCCTTTATCGGGGGAGTGATGTATATCCGCTTCTTATTTCAAGCGGAATCTTATTCGGGACCGGTTTTTTGTTCTACTCTATGGGCTTTAAGGCGAATGAACACTCGGCCGGTCGGCGGGAAGGAATGTTGATCGTGACATTGACTTGGATTTTATTCTCTTTATTTGGAATGTTACCATTCTATATTGGAGGATATATAGATAATGTGACCGATGCCTTTTTCGAGACCATGTCTGGATTTACGACTACCGGCTCTACTATTTTAACGAATATAGAGGCGTTGCCTAAAGGTATCTTATTCTGGCGGAGTCTTACACAGTGGCAGGGAGGTATCGGTATGGTCGTATTCACCGTGGCTTTGATGCCTATTTTCGGAGGTGGTGCCTCGCAGATGTTTGATGCCGAAACGCCCGGTATAACCCATGAACGTTTTCGTCCTCGTATTACGCAAGTTGCTAAACGCCTGTGGGGGGTGTATGTTTTTCTGACACTTTTTTTAGTCGGCCTTTTATGGGCTGGTCCGATGAATTTGTATGATGCGGTAAATCATGCGTTCACGGCTATATCTACTGGTGGATATTCAACCAAAAACGCAAGTATCGCTTATTGGAATTCCTCTTATATAGAGTATGTAATAACTATTTTCATGTTTATCGGAGCTACCAATATGACATTGGTTTATTTCTGTTTTAATGGAAATGTGAAGAAATTGATTAAAGATGAGGAGTTCCGCTGGTTTTTCTTTTTTGTTTTAAGCGCTATTATCGTTGTCATGGTGTGGATCTTGTACCTTGGATTCGCCTCGGATGTAGAGAATGCGTTCCGTAAGGCGGCTTTCCAAGTGGTGACCTTGGTTTCTACCTGTGGATTCGCTACGGATGACTATATTCCTTGGGGACCGTTTTTCTGGTTTATCGCATTGATCTTGATGTTTATTTGTGGATGCGCCGGATCTACTTGCGGTGGCTTGAAGATGGGACGCTTCGTTATTTTAACGAAGAATCTCTCCAATGAATTTAAGAAACAGACACATCCCCATGCGGTGATTCCAGTACGAATGAACGGGCATGTCGTATCTGGTGATATCGTACACCGTGTGTTAGCTTTTGTGTTCGCTTATATTACGTTAATCGTGGTGAGCTGTTTGGCTTTATCTTTGGATGGGATGGGATTTTCGGAGGCGATTGGTGCCGCTGTTTCTGCTATAAGTAACGTTGGGCCCGGCTTGGGAACGCTTGGTCCGGTAAGTAATTTTGCGGATGTCCCCACGGTGTCGAAATGGTTTCTGTCTTTTTTGATGTTAACAGGGCGTCTGGAGATATTTACGGTATTAACGATATTAGTCCCCGGTTTTTGGAAACAGTAAAATTATTGAAAATGAAAAGTATACAGGTCATTGCTAGTCTGCTGTGTGGTATTCTGTATTGTGGGATTTCTTTAAATGCCCAGAATGTATTGAAAGCAACGGGTTGGATGCCAGAGCACACATTTACTTCCGGTATAGAAGGGCCGGCTGTAGATAGCGAAGGAAATTTATATGCCGTAAATTATAAGAAAGAAGGGACGATCGGTATTGTACGCCCAGATGGTAGCCATGGCTGTTTTCTCACTTTGCCGGAAGGATCTACCGGGAATAGTATCCGCTTCGGGAAAGACGGAAATATGTACGTGGCGGATTATACAGGGCATAATATCTTAAAAGTGGATATGAGATCTAAGAAGATCAGCGTATTCGCTCATGAGCCAAAGATGAATCAACCAAACGATATCGTATTCGCACCAAATGGAAATATCTATGCGAGTGACCCGGATTGGCCGAATCAAAAAGGCCAACTTTGGTTGATTACCCCGGATGCGAAAGTCTCCTTATTGGAGACGAATATGGGAACGACTAATGGCATTGCTGTGAGTGAGGATGGTAAACGCTTGTACGTTAATGAATCTGCCCAATTAAAAGTCTGGGTATATGATATATGCCCGGATGGTACTTTAAGGAATAAACGTCTATTTCATACTTTTGAGGGGTACGGTATGGATGGTATGAAGTGTGACGAGAAAGGAAATCTTTATATTTGCCGTTATGATAAGGGCACTATAGCTTTGTTAAATCCGCAAGGAGATTTAGTTGAAGAGATTCAATTGACAGGAAAACAGCCGTCTAACTTAACATTTGGAGGACCTGATCATCGTCAATGTTATGTGACATTGCAGGATCGGGGTTGTTTTGAAACCTTTAAGGCTCCTTATCCGGGAAAAGAATGGTAACCCGATATACGTTTTTGATTAATTTTGCGTTATAATAGGTACGGAATATTAAAAAGATATATAGATGATAGAATATATAAAGGGTGAAATCGTGGAACTTACACCTACACGTATGATTTTGGAGTGTGGTGGTATAGGCTACGAGCTGAATATATCCTTGAATACATATAGTGCGTTTGGGAACAAGACTACCGGAAAAATATATATATATGAGGTAATCCGGGAAGATGCTCATTTACTATTTGGCTTTGCCGAGAAAATCGAAAGGGAGTTGTTCCTTTTGCTTACTTCCGTTTCTGGAGTGGGACCGAATACCGCACGCATGATCCTTTCTTCTCTACCGCCATCCGAATTGGTTCAAGTGATCGGTTCGAAGAATGAGGCCGCATTGACTGCCGTGAAAGGGATTGGTTTGAAGACGGCCCAGCGTATCTTGGTAGATTTGAAAAATAAGGTGAAACCTATGGAGAGTATGGCCGGAAACTTGCCGGAGGCATCAATCTCTAATGGAGCGGTAACCGAGGAGGCCGTAGCCGCATTGGTTATGTTGGGTTTCCAGAAAGCGGCTTCGCAAAAAGCGGTATCCGCTATTTTGAAAGGCTCGCCCACTTTAGCTGTGGAACAAGTAATTAAAACTGCGCTTAGAATGCTTTGATAATTGACAATTGAGGATTAACGATTAACAATTGACAATTAAATGAGAAAATGAGAAAACGAATACTGAAATATTCCATATGGATCGTTGTATTATTGTTTGGTGTCGGCTTGTATTCGCTGAATGCTGATTACCTTGCGTATACATCATCTTTGCCGGAATTGGAGTTGCTGGAAGCTCCGGAGGATACGATTCCTCCCCGTTATCCGGTAGCTAAAACTACACCGGAGGAATATCAAGATATCGTGAAACAATCACCTGCCGATTTGCGTGATCCGGAGAATGTCAAGACTACGATTGAGTATGATTTAAAGACGAATACGTATATTGTCCGTACGAAATTAGGCGATATGGAGATTGGTACGCCGATGAGTTTAACCCCAGCGGAATACCAAGATTATTCTATGCAACAATCACTTCGTTCCTATTTCCGCCAAAAGAACGAGGAAGAATTCCAAAAAGCTACGAATAAACAGTTCAACTTAACCGATATGCAGTTTAATATCGGTGCGGCGGAACGTATTTTCGGCCCCGGTGGAGTACGTGTAAGAACACAAGGTTCGGCCGAGATCACGATGGGATTGAAGACGAATAAGAATAATGATCCTTCTCTTCCGGAGCGTTCCCGTAAACGTACTTTCTTCAATTTTGACGAGAGTGTGCAGTTGAATGTACAAGCCTCGGTGGGTAGCAAGGTGAATTTCGGAATGAATTACAATACCGAGACCTCTTTTGATTTCGATTCCAAAAAATTGAAGTTGGCGTATACAGGCGAGGAGGATGAGATTATCAAGTCGTTAGAAGCCGGTAACGTGAGCATGAATACCAGCAATTCCTTGATTAATGGAGGTGCGGCTTTATTTGGTATGAAAGCGGATTTACAATTTGGTAAGTTGCGAGTGAACGCCTTGTTTGCCCAGCAGGAATCTGAATCCAAGACGGTTAGCTCAAAAGGGGGCGTGCAGACGAAGCCCTTCGAGATCAAGGTGGATGAATACGACGAGAACCGTCACTTCTTCTTGGGCCATTATTTCTATGATAACTACGATAAGTTTATGGAGTCTTTGCCTACCGTCACCTCCGGTATCGAGATCTCCAAGATAGAAGTATGGGTAACCAATAAACGCGGTAATTATGACCAGTCCCGCAATATCGTAGCTTTCACCGATTTGGGAGAAAATGAATCTCGTAATATCGGTAATACTGCGTTGGTGATGCCTTCCGGAACGGACAGACGTCCGAATAATTCCGCAAACAATTTATATACGACTTTAACCACTCAATTTACGGATGCCCGTAAGATAAGTATGGTTAATGATGCGTTGAAAGGCTCCATGGAGGGAGGACGGGATTTTGAAAAAATCGAGAGTGCCCGTTTGCTAGAGTCATCTGAGTATACATTAAACAAGAAATTGGGTTATATTTCTTTGAGGACTCAGTTACAGGCTGATGAGGTATTGGGTGTCGCTTTTAGTTTTATCTATAATGGCAAGACCTATCAAGTCGGTGAGTTCTCTACGGATAATAAAGAGAATACGAGCGACTGTATTTATGTGAAGTTGCTAAAGGGCATCACGATGTCGCCTGATATGATGTTCTGGGACTTGATGATGAAGAACGTATACTCATTGGGTGCTTATTCGGTGCAGAAAGAGAAGTTTAAGTTAAACGTTACCTACCAGAGCGATTCTACCGGTACGTATGTAAACTATCTTCCGGAAGGTAATTGTGCGAATCAAATCTTGATTCGGGTATTAGGGCTGGATCGCTTGGATACCTATGACAATCCGAATCCGGATGGTTTCTTTGATTTTATTGACGGTTATACGATACAGGCGGAGACCGGTAAGATTATATTCCCTTGTGTACAACCTTTCGGCTCGAAATTACGGGAAAAGGTAGGTAATGCCTATGCCAGTAAATATGTATTCCAAGAGTTGTATGACTCGACATTAACCGTTGCCCGCCAGATCGCCGAGAAAAATAAATTTCTTTTAAGTGGTGAGTATAAAGCCTCGTCGGGTTCGGAGATCGACTTGGGAGCTACTAACGTGGCCCGTGGATCCGTACGTGTCACGGCAGGAGGAGCTACACTGACCGAGAATGTGGATTATACGGTAGATTACAGTTTAGGACGTGTGACGATCTTGAATGAGAGCATCATATCGAGTGGGACACCCGTTAGCGTATCTCTGGAGAACCAGTCTACTTTTAATATGCAGCGAAAGACGATGATCGGGTTAGACTTGAATTACCAGTTCAATAAGGACTTCATGGTCGGTGCCACGGTTATGCATATGTCGGAAATGCCTCTTACGGTAAAAACCACTTTGGGAGATGAGTCTATAAAGAATACTTTATGGGGCTTGAATACCTCTTATAAAGCCGAGAGCCAGTGGTTGACAAATGTATTTGATAAGTTACCCTTGTTGACATTGACCAAACCTAGCCAAATCTCATTCAATGCGGAATTCGCTCATTTAATAGCGGGACATTATGAGAATCAATATACGGGTGGTTACTCTTATTTGGATGACTTCGAGTCTACACAAAGTGGTATGGATCTTTTGAACCCGTATGCTTGGAACTTGGCGAGTACCCCCTATGAAGATTCGAATCCTAAATTTCCGGAAGCGGAGAAGGTGAACGATATCGCTTATGGTAAAAACAGAGCTTTGTTGGCTTGGTATACGGTAGACGGAATCTTCACACGGAAGAGTTCCTCTTCCCGCCCTCGACATCTTACGAATGATGATTTATCGAATCATTACACCCGTGGAGTCAGTTATAAAGAGATCTTCCCGAATAAAGAGTTGGGAACCAATGATAATACGACTTTGCCTGTATTAAACCTCGCTTTTTACCCGAATGAGCGTGGTCCGTATAACCTGGATGCGGAAAATGTAAACTCGGACGGTACGTTGGGTAATCCGGAAAAACGTTGGGGTGGTGTAATGCGCAAGATCGAGCCTAGCGATTTGGAATCTGCCAATTATGAATATATCGAATTCTGGCTTTTAGACCCGTATCTTGAGGACGAGACAGCCGAGGGTGGTGACCTATACTTTAACTTGGGTGAGATTTCCGAGGATATCTTGAAAGATGAGCGGAAATTCTTTGAGAATGGTATGCCCGTGGACGGTGATATGTCGAAAGTTGATACGACTGTTTGGGGTAAGGTGCCTCGCACGCAAAGTACGGGATATGCGTTTGATGCCCAAAATCGTGAGCTGCAAGATGTCGGTTTGAACGGTCTTTCTACGGAGGAAGAGCAAATTTTCCCTACGTATGCGGATTATTTGAATAAATTGAGGGCGAAACTATCCGGCGAGACAATCTCTAAGATGATGGATGATCCGTTTTCTCCTTTTAACGATCCTGCCGGGGATAATTATCACTATTTCCGTGGGGATGATTACGATGCTAAGGAGTTGGATATCCTATCTCGCTATAAACGATATAACGGTACAGAGGGAAACTCACAAGAATCCGATCAAAGATATGCTACAGCCGGAAAGAGTACACCAGATGTGGAAGATATCAATGGCGATAATACGTTGAATGAGACAGAGAAATATTTTGAGTACAAGATCTCTCTCCGTCCAAAAGATTTGCAGGTCGGTGTAAACAACATCGTTGATGAGCGTACTCCGGAAGTAACCTTAATGAATGGTGATAAGGAGAAAGTAAAATGGTATCTATTTAAGATTCCTATTAAAGATTATGAGAAGAGGGTTGGAGCGATCCGGGATTTCAAGACAGTCCGTTTCATGCGTATGTATATGACAGGATTCCGTAAGTCTACGGTTCTGCGTTTCGGTACCTTGGAATTGGTTCGTGGTGATTGGCGTACTTATACGCAGGATTTGTCAAATCCTCTTATTCCGCCAAAGTCTGATGGACAGATCGTCGTATCTTCTGTAAATATAGAGGAGAACGGGCAGCGTCAGCCGGTCAACTATGTGTTGCCTCCGGGTATCAGCCGTATGTTCGATTCCAGTCAGCCTCAGTTGCTTCAACAGAACGAGCAGGCATTGTCTATGAAGATAACGGATTTATCTCCTGCGGATGCACGTGCGGTTTATAAATCTACCGCTTATGACCTTCGCCGGTATAAACGATTACAAATGTTCGCTCATGCGGAAGCGCCGATTGATGAGAGCAAGACTTTGTCGAATGGTGATTTCTCTGTATTTATTCGTTTAGGTTCTGACTATAAGAATAATTATTATGAGTATGAGGTGCCTTTGGATCTGACTCCCCATAGTACTATTCTTTATAATACGAACAATAGTGCGGATCAAGAAAAAGTATGGCCTTTAAATAATACCTTGAATTTTAAACTGGAGACTCTAACCGACTTGAAGTTGGAGCGAAATAAATTGAAACGTCAAGGACAGGGAAATATAAGCTACCAAAAGGTTTATTCGAAAAATGATCCGGATAATACGCGTAATAAAATCAGTATCATCGGTAACCCTAGCTTAGCGGAGGTGAAAGTGATCATGATCGGCGTACGTAATAATACGGGTGATATCAAGAGCGGTGAGGTTTGGGTAAACGAACTTCGTATGACCGATTTCGACGAGAAAGGAGGTTGGGCCGCTAATGCGAATCTGAACGTCGCTTTATCCGATTTGGGTACGGTCAATGTAAGTGGACGAATGGAAACCGCTGGTTTCGGTGCGTTGGATCAGTCGCTGGCCGAACGTCGGATGGATGATTATTCGCAATATAGTGTGGCGACCTCGATTGAGTTGGGTAAGTTGTTCCCTGAGAAAGCAAAGGTTAGCATACCTTTTTACTATGCTTATTCGAAAGAGACTACAACTCCTGAGTATGATCCGTTGAATGAGGATATTAAGCTTTCGGACGCTTTGGATGCGGTAGAGACCCAAGCCGAGAAAGACTCCATCAAGAGTTATTCTTTGGATCAGACCACTATTAAGAGCGTCTCTTTCAATAACGTAAAGGTAGATATCCGTAGCAAGAACCCGATGCCGTATGATCCGGCGAACTTCTCGTTAGGTTACTCTTATAGCCAGAACAGTAAGAAGAACCCGGAGACCGAATATGAGACAACCAAGGATTACCGGGGTAATTTCGCTTATAATTATACGCCTTACGTGAAACCGTTCCGACCCTTCGAGAAGCTGAAGAAGAATAATGGATATACGAAATATATCAAGCAATTCGGACTGAATTACGTTCCGTCGAATATTAGTTTCCAGACGGCGATGATGCGGAATTACTATGAGATTAAGCTAAGGGATTTGACAAGTTCTACGGATGGAGGTAACCAGTTGCTCTCATTCAGTCACAATTTCTTGTGGGACCGTGCCTTCAGTTTGCGTTGGGACTTTACGAATAATCTGAGCATGACGTTTACTTCCGGTACGAATGCCCGTATCGAGGAACCGAATGTTCAAGTGAATAAGAAATTGAATCCGGATGATTATCAGGTATGGAAGGATTCCGTGAAGCAAAGTATCCGTGATTTGGGTACTCCTTTGAAATATGACCAAACGTTTAATGTCACTTGGAATATGCCATTGCAATTCATACCGGCATTAGACTGGGTAAATAGTTCATTGACTTATAATGCCACGTACAACTGGGATCGTGGAGCCAATGTCGCTAGTATTGAGTTGGAACAGGGTAATATAATAAAGAACCAACGTCAATTTGACTGGCAGGGTAGTTTCAATTTGCAGTCATTGTACAATAAGAATAAATATCTGAAGAAGATCAACCAGAAATTTATGGCCTCTTCCCGGGTAAGCGCTCGTCAACCGGAGAAAAAGAAGAAAGAGGTGAAACTAGAGAAAGAGATTCAATTGAGCCCGGATAGTGGAACGATCGTGCAGCATGGAATGTTTACGAAGAAGGTTCGTATCACGGCACGTGGAGCGGATGGGAAGGTCTATTCAATTAAATATAAGCCGATCAATTATGCCCAAGTCATGATCTTGAATAAAGATACGGCTCATTTGAAGCTGACAATTGTGCCTGGTCCTCAGCCTTTGGAGGGAACTTTAACAAAAGTCGCTGAATATAGTAGCCGTTTCTTGATGATGGTACGTCGGGTAAACATACAATATTCGTTGGTAGACGGTATGATGTTGAGTGGTTACGCTCCGGAGGTTGGTGATATGTTCGGGCAACGGCGTACAGGAACTTTGGCTCCGGGACTCGGTTTTGCCTTTGGAGCGGTAAGAAGGAGCTTTATCGACGAGGCGGACGAGCGGGGCTGGTTGGTAAAGAATGAGAATATGACGACGCCCGCCATGATCAATAGCGCGAAGAATCTTACGATCCGTGCGAATCTAGAACCTATAGCCGGCTTGAAGATTGATTTGAACGCAAACCGGGTAGATACCCGTAGTACCGATATCTATTATATGCAAGACGGTATGCCCGAGCAGATGGGAGGTAGCTTTACGATGACGACGATTGCCTTGGGGAGCGCTTTCGGCGGCAGCGGAAACGCTAATAACGGTTATTCCTCGAAAGCGTTCGATAAATTTATCGCTCACCGTAGCGTGATCGCCCAGCGCTTGGCGGATACATATTCCGGTACGGTTTATCCGAGTTCCGGTTTTATGGCGGGGCATGCTTTAGCGGGAAAACCTTATGATCCAGCCGTAGGGGGAGGTGTAAGTCTGAATTCAATGGAGGTATTGGTACCTGCTTTCTTGGCGGCTTATACAGGCAAGGACCCAAATAAGGTAGGTCTGTCAGCCTTCCCGTCCATTAAGAGTCTGCTACCGAACTGGCGTGTTACGTATGATGGCTTGATCCGTATACCGGTTATCCGCAAATACTTTAAGAGCATGATGTTGAGTCATCAATATCGTTGTTCCTATAGCGTAGGTGCGTTTTCCTCCTTCTTGGATTGGGTAGATGCCGGGCAGGATGGTTTGGGATATATCCGTGATATCCAAACCGGTAATCCTACGCCATCGTCTCCTTATGATATAGCGGCCGTGAGTATCACGGAAGGATTCAGCCCGTTGTTTGGTGTAGACGCTACTTTATTGAATAATATAACCGGTAAGTTTGAGTTGCGCAAGACTCGTAACTTAAGCCTGAATATTTCCTCTTACCAATTGGTGGAAGCGCTTTCCAACGAATTCGTGATAGGAGTAGGATATAAGTTGACTGAGTTTAACAAGGTGTTGAAAATGAAAAAGACACGGGACTTCAGTAATGATCTTACGATCCGCTTAGATTTCTCTTACCGTAAAATGCAATCGTTGATCCGTAAGATAGAGGATCAGTTTACGCAGGCTACCAGCGGGAATATCGCCAAGACCATCCAGTTCTCTGCGGATTACGGGTTAAGTCGTGCCTTGACATTGAGAGCGTTCTATGATTTACAGATCAATGAGCCGATCGTGTCCACATCTTCTTACCCGACATCGAACTCGAACTATGGTATTAGTTTACGGTTCTCCTTAGCGCAATAAAAAGAGTATAGTCTATTTACAGGACTTCTTGGTCTGTTTTTAAATACCTGTCTAGCGGTATGGAATAAACCTTTATATTTGTGCGAAATATAATTTGGATATGAAGAATACTTACAAATTGATATTATTTCTTCTCTTGATAACCCATGCCTCTTTCGGCCAAGACGTGAAAGGGTATATTAAGGATGCGGAGAGCAAGGAAGCTTTAGCCGGGGTAAACGTTTTTTATAAGGACAAAGGGGGTACGAGAGGAACTGTGTCTGATATAAACGGTTATTATGAGCTGAAAGTGACGGATGGCGACGCTGTATTGACTTTTAGCTATCTGGGATATGAAACGTTGAGCGTTCCCGTGAAAGTAGATCCGGGAGAGTTCTTGACGCATGACGTATCCTTGCGAACAAACTCAAACATGATGGACGAGGTCGTCGTGAGCGTCGGGCGTTATGAGCAAAAACTAAGCGATATTACCGTCTCTATGGAATTACTGAAAGCGAAAGATATCACTCGTCAGTCTCCGAAAGATTTAACGGACGTATTGAAGAATATCTCCGGTGTGGACGTGACGGACCGGCAACCTTCCGTACGCGGTGGTACGGGATGGACCTATGGCGTGGGTAGCCGTTGCTTGATTCTGGTGGACGGAATGTCGGTGCTAACTCCGGGTTCCGGCGAGATAAACTGGAATATGATCCCGATGGAGAACGTCGATCAAGTAGAGGTACTGAAAGGGGCCTCTTCCGTATTATATGGCTCTTCTGCCTTGAATGGTTTGATTCACGTGAAAACGAAACGCCCCGGATTGGATCCGGTAACACAGGTGAACGTACAAGGAGGATTGTATGGGAAGCCGCGCCAAGACGGGACGCCTTTATATGGAGGCTTGGATCTCTCTCATTCCCGTAGGATCAAGAATTTTGATTTGACAGTGGGGGCTAATACATTCTTGGACGACGGGTATCGGCAGGATAATTACAATCGCCGTGTCCGGGTCGGTGGGAATCTTACGTATCACGATCCCCGGGTACAAGGGTTGAACTATGGCGTGAACGTGAATTACTTGTATAACGATTATACCGGTTTCTTTATCTGGCGTTCTCCGGAGGAACCCTATATTCAATCTCCGCTGGCGAATATGGGACGCCGTGAGAATACATTTTATATAGATCCTTTCTTGAATTATACAAATTCGGAAAAAGGAACGACTCATCGTTTCAAGGGGCGTTTCTTCCATCGGGGAAGCCGTATCATCACGCATACCACGGATAAGTCTCTTTTTGACATAACGAATAATATGGGTTTTGATATCTCATCCGTTCCGGAGATTATCAATATGGCGCAAAACTGGCAAACTGAGTTATTGCCGACCTTCTTACCGTATTTGCCGGAGGTGATGAACGGGAAGGTGAGCGGATTGATGGCTGAATTGGGCAAGCTGGGAAATCATTTTTTCCCGACAGCTACCTCGGCGGATTATATGGACTTGATTTCTTGGGTGATGGGACGTACTCCGCTACCCGATAAGAATAACGTAGGGGCTTGGTTGGTAGATGCCATGAAACCGATGGAGAAAAAAGCGCCGGAGGCTACGGATCATACCTATTCCTATAATCTGGACTATCAATTCAGCAAGAAATTTGATAACTCACAGCTCACCGTAGGCGGTACTTACGAGCGTATCCATGCGGATTCGAAGGTGACCGGACAGCATAGTAGCGATAATGTGGCTACTTTCCTGCAATATGACCATAAGTTTATCGATCGTTTGAACGTCTCGGTCGGTGTTCGTCTGGAATATTACCGGGTGGATGATTTCTACCGGGAAGCGGAGACGAAGATTTTCGGGGCGAAGGTTCCGGTAAAACCTGTTTTCCGTGGAGGCTTGAATTATGAATTGGGTGAGTATAGTTTTATCCGGGCATCTTTCGGACAGGGATACCGTTATCCGTCCGTTACGGAGAAGTTTATCCTGAAGGATATCGGAGGTGTGGGAGCTTTCCCGAACGCTGAATTGAAAGCGGAGCAAGGTTATAATGCCGAACTTGGTTTCAAGCAAGGCTATAAGTTGGGCAATTTGAAGGGCTTTATCGATGTGGCCGGCTTTTATACCCGTTACAAGGATATGATCGAGTTCCGTTTCGGCCTGTTTAATAATAAGACCTTCGATTATATCGATGGGCTTTCCAAGTTGTTCAATGCGTTCTCTAGCGGCGACGGCTTAGGAATCGGCGCTCAGTTCACGAACGTAGGCCGGGCGGAGATTTATGGGGTAGACTTGTCTACCTCGGGTGTGTATGAGTTTAACCGTGATACTCGTCTGGCATATACTTTGGGGTATGTTTATACGAATCCGATCGATATGGACGTGGATTCACGGAACGCGGAGGAGGAAGCGAATGATGACTTAATGGCGATGCGTTCGAAATCGAATGACAGCAAGTATTTAAAATATCGCCAGAAACATTCCGTAAAGGGGGTATTTGATCTGGAATGGAAACGGTTTAATATCGGAACGAATATGTCATGGAAAAGCAAGACATTGGCGGTCGATTATTTTATGGTCGATGAGCGTGCGAAAGCGGAGCCTAACCTGATGGATTATATGCGTTCGATGCTATTCGGGAACTTGCATGATTATTGGGGAGAGAACAATAAAGGATATTTCGTTATGGATATGCGTGTCGGGATGAAAGTGACGAAGAATATCCATGTACAAGGACTGGTGAACAACCTCTTAAACAAGCGCTATAGCGCCCGCCCGATGGATGTCGGCGCACCCCGGACTTTCATTCTGCAAGTAGGAGCCAATTTCTAACAAATTACCTAGTTGTAGAGACGGAGCACGCTCCGTCTCTACAACATGTGATAGTTTTTCAATTCGCTTCGTAAACGAATCGCTTGATTGTTCGTCACCTTATCCATTAGTTTCCAGAATCTTTCGCTATGGTTCATCTCTATCGTATGGCAAAGCTCATGCAATAATACATAATCCACCAAATGCCAAGGAAGAAGCATTAATGATTGCGAGAGGTTAATGCTCTTCTTCATTGTACAACTTCCCCAATGCGTTTTGCTATTATTGATTTTCACCCCGGTCAACATAAATCCATGTTGCCTAGCCAATAGCGTGATACGTTCCGGCAACAACCGTTTCGCCTCGTGGCGGAGCGCCTTCTCCAGCATGGATTTCAATAAGGATTGCACCTCTTCCTCCTCGAAACGAGTCTCATTCGGACAAGCGATATGCAGTACCCCATCCTCCAATCTCATGTAGAAATTACTTCGCTCGGTGCGGAAGATATGCAAGCGGAATGTCGTAGCCTGTAACTCCGATCTTTCGTCGAGCAGGGGCCGGGCCGGATGCTTCTGGAGCGCTTTTACCAGCCGGGCCTTGTTCTCCATGATAAAAGCGATCATACGTTTCTCGTCTCCCCCGGGTGGCATCGTGGCGGTTATTTTTCCTTTTGATATCTTGAGCGTGTATCGAGTGGCCCGGGGAGTGGTACGGAGCGTTATGACTCCCAAATCCTTGTCTTGTATATTCTTTTCCATTCCTGCCACAAAAGTAATACATTGAGAGAAACAATAATACGATGGAATTGATTATCTTCGCGATCGTAAAGGTTAAAAACATAATCAATATAATAAATTAGCAATCATGAGCAAAAAAGCACTTTTAATTATCTGTGATGGTTGGGGAATTGGTGACAAAGGTAAAGACGACGTGATCTTTAACACGCCGACTCCATATTGGGACGAGTTATTGAAAACTTATCCAGCCTCACAGTTACAGGCTTCTGGCGAGAACGTTGGTTTGCCTGACGGACAAATGGGTAACTCTGAGGTGGGCCACTTGAACATCGGTGCTGGCCGTATCGTTTACCAAGATTTGGTGAAGATCAACATCGCTTGCCGCGAGAATACGATCATGGAGAACCCGGAGATCAAACGTGCTTATAGCTATGCGAAAGAGAATAATAAGCAGATCCACTTCATGGGCTTGGTTTCCGATGGTGGTGTACATAGCTCTTTGGAGCATCTTTTGAAGTTGACGGATATCGCCAAGGAATACGGAATCAGCAAGGCTTATGTTCATTGCTTCATGGATGGTCGTGATACGGACCCGAAGAGTGGTAAAGGTTTTATCGAGGAGTTGGAGAATCATCTGAAGACTACCGGCGGTAAGATCGCTTCTATCATCGGACGTTATTACGCTATGGACCGTGACAAACGTTGGGAACGTGTGAAAGAGGCTTACGACTTATTGGTCGAAGGCAAGGGCAAGCAAGCCGAGTGCATGGTAAAAGCGATGGAAGAGTCGTATGCCGAGGGTGTAACGGATGAGTTCATTAAGCCGATCGTTCATGTTGAGAACGGAAAGCCGGTTGCTGTTATCGAGGAAGGCGATGTCGTGATCTTCTTCAACTATCGTAACGACCGTGCGAAAGAGCTTACGGTTGTATTGACTCAGCAAGACATGCCGGAGGCCGGTATGCATACGATCCCGGGCTTGCAATATTTCTGTATGACTCCGTATGACGCTAGCTTCAAGGGTGTTCATATCTTGTTCGACAAAGAGAACGTAAATAATACGCTGGGTGAGTTCTTGGCAAACGTAGGCAAGACTCAGTTGCATATCGCCGAGACAGAGAAATACGCTCACGTGACTTTCTTCTTCAACGGTGGCCGCGAGACTCCGTTCGATAGCGAGGAGCGTATCTTGGTCCCTTCTCCTAAAGTGGCTACTTACGACTTAAAACCGGAAATGAGCGCTTTCGAGGTGAAAGATAAATTGGTGGACGCTATCAATACGAAGAAATTCGATTTCATCGTAGTGAACTACGCCAACGGTGATATGGTAGGCCATACGGGTATCTACAAAGCGATCGAGAAAGCGGTCGTAACGATCGACGCTTGCTTGCACGATACGGTTGAGGCCGCTAAAGCCAACGACTATGAGGTAATTATCATTGCTGACCATGGTAATGCGGATCACGCCTTGAACGAGGATGGCACTCCGAATACGGCTCATTCCTTGAACCCTGTTCCATTCGTTTATGTTACAGCCAACAAGGACGCTAAAGTAGAGGATGGTATCTTGGCCGATGTGGCTCCTTCAATCCTTCACATCTTGGGCTTGAAACAGCCGAAGGAGATGACTGGTAAGTCATTGATTAAATAAGAGCTAGGCGCATCTTATGATCCAGATAGATGACACTTTAGTAAGTCTTGACGTTATCGAGCGTTATTTTTTATGTGATCTTTCCAAATGTAAGGGGGAATGCTGCGTGGAAGGAGATTCCGGCGCTCCATTAGAGGATTCGGAGTTGGCGAAGCTCCAGAAAGTATTGCCCATTATCTGGGATGATTTATCCCCGAAAGCTCAAGAGGTCATTCATAAGCAAGGCGTAGCTTATATCGATGAGGAAGGCGATACGGTTACCTCTATCGTGAACGGCAAGGATTGTGTCTTTACCTGTTACGACGCCGATGGTACTTGTAAATGCGCTATCGAGAAAGCATACCGGGAAGGTAAGACGGATTTCTATAAGCCTGTTTCTTGCCATCTTTACCCGATACGTGTCACTCAGTATCGGGATTTCAAGGCCGTGAACTATCATCGCTGGAGCGTTTGTAAGGCAGCGGAGATCTTAGGAAAGAAAGAGCAATTGCCGGTTTATAAGTTCCTCAAGGAGCCCTTGATCCGTAAGTTCGGCCAGGCTTGGTATAAGGCCTTGGAAGAGTGTGCGGAGGAATGGAAGAAGCAGCGTGAGGAGTAGCTTTTAGATCGTTTATAAATATAAAAAATCCCTTCAGTCTCTTCCTTTGATAACTATACGTTAAAAACGGATGGAGGCTGAAGGGATTTTGTTTTATAGTCGCTCTATTTCCTCAAGGGAAAGGCCGGTGCATTTTTGGATGATAAGAGGGGTTATTCCCTCGGCTTTCATATTACGTGCCGTAGATTCTTTTCCTTTTTGCAATCCTTCTTGCAATCCTTCTTCCATTCCTTTTTTCATGCCTTTCTCAACGGCGAAATCCAAGGTGTTATAATAATCATTATACATCTTCCACTCCGCCTCGTACTGCGCCCGTTGTTTGGGGGTGAGGTTCGCCATGGATCCGATGCGTTCCAACCGTTCGAATATGGCCTTGCGTGCCTTGAAAGGCATTCTGTCTAATGTATCCATATGCTTTAGTACATAAATCCAACGTTCAAAATCTGTCTCGCATTCTTCCTCCTCTTTGTTGAATCGAGGAAGCTCAATATAGATCTGGCGGAACTTGGGGTTGAATACCTGTCCGTTCTCCCGGTCCGCCAATATGATGTCCCTTCGGAATTTACCCTCCTTCCCGTTTTTGTCTGGCCCGTTCTCTTCGTCGAGCGTGAAGTTCAAGAAGAAGACGCCGTACACAGCCGCCAGCTCATAGTCCCATGTTCCCTTTATCCCCTGTTCCACCACCGAGTGCGAGAGGTAGTATAAGGCCCTGTCCTTGAAGTGGGGCTGTTCCCTGTTCTGCATCTCGATTATGATCCGTTCGCCCTTGTCGGTCTCGCAATGGATATCGAAGATGACCTTCCTTCCTTGCTCTGTCTCGGGCAATCGCTCATTGTTCATGATCCTCAGGTCCATGATAGTATACTCCCCTTCGAGGAGGTCATTCAGGAACTCGATTAAAATGTCCTTGTCCATTTCCCTGCCGAATATGTGCTTGAAGCCGAAATCGGTGAAGGGGTTGATAAATTTTCCCATAGTGTTTATAGGTTTTAGTGATTAATAGGATATAGATGGCTCTTTTCCATCTTTGGCGATAAAGATACGATTTTTATTATATGGGGCATTCATTTAGGCTTTAAAAAAACACGTACGTCTTTTTTTCGGAAATATCTTGTGTAGTTTGAGTGAAGACGAGATATAGTGAACGCATAAAGGATACAGCCTTAAAGCTAAAGGTGGGTTAATGAGGCTTTCCGCGTCAAATGTAAGCCATAGCTTATTTGAAAATACGGGAAACATGTGCCTGTACAGGCCCAGATAACCAAGAAACGGGCCCTCTCATTGGCTGTTGAAGTGAATAACTGACGGCTTGGGAAGTGAATAACTAATCACTTGGAAAGCCTTTTTATACCGGAACCAACAAGGTCTTCTCAGTGGCTTTGGGATGCGGTTCAGTTATCCTGCGGGGCTTTTCTATGTCGATTATTCTGTTATAGCCCTCGCGGATGGATGGTAAGCGAAGCGGCGATAATCATGACAGTTTGCGCGAAACAAGGCTGTTTGTTTGACATACCTCTTCTTTGGAGAAGTCTAACCAGAGAGAAGAAATAGGTGAAAAGGGCCTTTTTGTCTCTTATTTATAGGTAAAAGGTCGCTTTTCCGGTGAGAAAGGTGGTGTTTGCCCACGCGAATATATGCGTTAGCCGACGCAACCGTATGTTTTAGCCGACATAACCGTATGTATTAGGTGATACATACGGTAGTAATCCCTATCGCATACGATAGAAATAGCCTTCACATACGGATGAATTATAGGTTTTAGCCTTAAGAATATGAATTAGGATGAATAATTTTCGCCAGAATGAAAGGGCGTATTCCGTTATCTTATTATGGAATAACTACTTGCGAATATTTTTTCTCGTTTTACGGAACTATATGTATAATCTCCCGGAAAATTCGATTCTCAAGGGCTTTAATTTACAAAGTGTCATAATGACAATCCGTAAATTCCGGATGACTTGTTTAATATAATATTAATGTACGCCTGTACATTATTAATGCTATACTATAAAAGTTGATGAATAATAGATTGAAATGATATCTGGAGTATGGAAACGACTAGTTTAAACGAACGATTCTTTTAGTCATTTGCAAAGGTACGCGTTTCTTCGATACTTGCAACCCTTCCGGGCTATTTTTTTACAGCTTATTCTCTTTCTTATCAATAGGATAGGTTATCCTTTACGAAACAAGCGATTCCTTCAACAAACCTTTCTATTTACCCCTTATAAAACGCAAGATTAAAACCTTCGTTTAAACTAGTCGTTTTTGAATGACAAAGCAATCGATACGATAACGTAATGAGCTGATTATCTTAATAAACACTAGTATTAATATTAATTTTAGAATTATGAACAAAAAGTTTTCTACTCTTTTGGCTGGTGCTGCGCTTCTGGGTGCGGTGACGGCTAATGCGGGAGGACCCGTGAAGACTGTCGCTGCTGATGGTTTATATCAGTTGGCGGTTGATGTCACTGGGGCAACTACTGGCACAGACAAGGTCCTTACAATGGACAAGGACGGCAAGCTTCTTCCGTTGACGTATAATCAGATTGCTGCAAATCCCGACACTCTTGCGTATTCCTTGTGGTGTGTTGAGGTAACTGCTGAGGGTTATGGAAAAGCTCCTGTCTACAACTTCACGAATAAGGCTACAGGTCAGCGTTTGGATGTTGCGTATGCCGGTACAGCGCTGAATGGTGCGGCTAAACCTGCTTCGGGTGCTACATATGCTGCAACTGGTGCTGTCGTAGGTGGTGAGATGCAAGATTGGGCTTTCTCTGCGACTTATAAGGATGCGATGAACCCTGCTACTTTGTATTCTTATTTCCACGCAGATTCAGTGGTTGGTCTTAAGCTTAATACATCAAATGTATTCGTGTTAGGAAAAGCGACTGCTACAACTGCTCAAGCAGATGCTCAAACTGGTTCTGTATTTACTAAATTCACTTTGGTAGAACCGGATTCAATCGTAATGAACGCGAATGCTGTTAATACAATCTTCGGAACTCAAACCGCTGATAAGGGTGTTAAGCTGACATTCGTTGACGACAAGAATAACACTACTTTGAAGAATTATTTCACGGACGACGCTAAGTTCTTCGCTGTAGATGCAGAGGATAACGGTACGGTAGACCCTTCTTGGTTGCGTATCATTACAGGTAAGAAAGCTGATTCTACTTTCGTTTATGTAGATACTGCTTATGTAAATGAGAATGGTGCTCGTTTCTTAGGTTTCAACACAAAACAACTTACTTATGCTAAATTGAACGCAGCTGGAACGACGAAGCATACAGTAGCTGATACATTGGGCACAGCTTTGAAAGATCAATCTAAGTTCCGTTTCGTTTACTTCCCTGCAAAAGATAGCTTGGTTATTCAGGTTAAGCAAGTTACTTATACGAAGGATGGCAAGAACGGTAAGTTTGGTGCGGCTATTGCAGCTAATACTGCGGAAATCATTAAGTTAAAAGCCGATGGTACGTTTGACAGTACTAATTCTGTTAATGCTACCAATGCGGATGTTGATCAATATGGAAAAGCAAACTACGTAACTGTTCAAGACTTGGTTAAGGCTGACCAAATCCGTATCGCTACGATCTATTTCAAGAAAGAGGTTGAGATCGCTTTGAACTATAAGGGCTGTGGCACTTATACGACAACGAAGACTTCTATCGCTGATGGCGTATATTTGATCAAGAGCGCTAAGACTGGTAAGTATTTGTCAGTCCCTATCCATAACGATACTACTTGGGTTAATAACGTAGAGCAAACGAATACAGCAGAATGGGTGACTTTGGACTTACAGGATGCTAATCATATGCCGGCTTATCAATGGGTTGTATTGAAGGTGAACGCTACGGATAAGAATAATGTTTCTCCGATCAATGCTTGGAACCGTGAGTATTCTCCAGCAGTTACTTATTCTGGTATTCAGTTGAATAAGAATGTAGGTGCTAAATATTACTATGCTTCAAACTTCGCTGGAGATTCTTTGGAATTTGTACCGGTAGATAAGAAGTACTATAGCGATAAATATCTTGGTTACAAGAATCTGTCTGAAGAAGAGTTGATGATCAACAAGTATACATTCAACTACTGGCATCCATATGCGACAGACAAATACATCGCTGTCGTGAAAGATTCTACGATGACTGTAAAGGATGGTATGACTGCGTTCAAGATCCAGACTAAAGGCAAAGAACATGCTTATGGTTATAATCCTTCCGCTATCAATGGTGACAAGGGCAGAATCCCGGGCTTGGCTCAGTTGGTTAGAAAGATGTACCAGATTTCTTATGATGGAGCGATCTTCGGTAACTACGATGAGGCTAAAGAGAACAAATACACTGTAAGTAAGTTGAATGCATCTTCGGATTCGGTTTACTTCAAGGAGAACAACTGTATTGAGTTGGCGGAAGGTGCTGGCTATAATCATTACTATGCGATCTTGGAGGCTAGTACAAATGGTATCATCCGTAACTATAAGGCTGGTGTTTCTGACTATGACGCTAACGCTTCCTTGAAGGCTCAGACCTTGAAAGAGACAAGAACTTCTGCTTTCTATATCGCTCCGGATCAGACTCCGTTGTATCGTCAGTTCGATAATAAGCTTGTAGGTGAGAATGCTGATAACTCAACAGATAGCTTGTATTTCGTTGAGTCTATTCGTCAGGAATACTTGATGGATGAGTGGAACCCGAACTTGACTACGGAGACTGTTGATTACGCTGGTATCTGGAATAAAGATAAAGCAAATGGTAAATTGGCCTTCCGTATCGATACCGCTTGGTTGACTCGTGGCGCAGGTAAGGTTAAACCTCAATACTTGGTTTCTGCTTATCGTGAGTTGATCGAGGGTGAGAAGATCATTCCTTGTACGGAGACTACAAATAATCACATCACTGCTGACGGTAAAGTTACAGACGATCCATATCAATGTGTACATGCCGTTCATGTGAAGACTCCGGCTTTCATCTATGGTAAGTATTTGGTTAACTTCTCTGACTCAGCTAAAGCAAACATCGCTGCTTCTGTTAACCCGTATTTGTTCAATACCAAGGCTGTTTCTAACAGTAGCTATACTCGCGTAGGTTTCGTTCCTGCCGTTCAATACGGTGATACTTTGTTTGTTTTGACAGGCAAATACAAAGGTATGACTGCTGAGCAATTGAAGAACGAGGGTATCGAGGCGATCAGCGCAGACTACCACAAGAACTACGCTAGCTTCATCAACGTATTGACAGGTGACAAGCATAAGAATGTAACTTGGTCATTCCGTTATGTAAATCCTGATTTGGCTGCTATCGCTTATGTAGATGGTAAAGAGGGTGAGAACAACTCATTCTTGATCGAGTCTAACGTATATGGCGCAACTGATACTCAATATCAGACCGTAGCTGGTGACGCTTCTCGTGCAATCGCTCCTAAAAATGCTGCCGCTTGGTTGAAGATGCATAATGGATGTTTAGTATTGACCGACAAGGCCGCTACATTCGAGGCTGCTAAGACTGGTGGTGACGGTGCATTGGTATTCAACGCATACCAGAAGACAGACGCTGAGGATATGGTAACTTCTAACGATGAAGTTTCTGTAGAAGGCGTATCTGTAGTAGCTGGTAACGGTACTGTAACTGTTCAAGGTGCCGCTGGCAAGTCTGTAGTTATCACTAACATCTTAGGTAAGGTTGTCGCTGAGACAGTTCTTACTTCTGATAACGCTACAATCTCCGTACCTGCTGGTATCGTAGCAGTAGCTGTTGATGGTGAAGAGGCTGTTAAGACAGTCGTTAAATAAGATAAGCCGTATAGCTTAAAATAATAGAGGCGGGGAGACCCGCCTTTATGTAATATATAATTAAATAACTATGCCACAATAAAAAAGTATCCCGTGACGGGTGAACACGTGGCATATTAATACTAAAGTAATTAAAAGTTCTTCCGCAGGTATCCTCGTGAGAAGAGAGAGCGGATCAAAAAACAAGCCCCGTGGGATTTATCCTATGGGGCTTTTATTTATCGTATCGCCACCTTGCGTACCGTATCGCCAATGCGGATGATATAATATCCCTTTGCGATATCTACGACATATTCGGCGGTGGACTGCTTGACTTCGATTTCTTTCACCTTGATGCCTACGACACTGTAGATTTCCAAGATACTCCCGACAGGAGCGTTCTCTACCTTGATGCGATTCTCGTAGGCCGTGATTTCGATAGGAGAGGGATCTTCTTGCCTAGAAGCAAATGTCTTGACTCCCGATTTATTAGCTTGCGCGTAAACCGGATAACTTGCGGAGAATGCAAGTGCCAAAGCGATGATATGTATAAGCTTCATTTACTTGTCCCTAAATTCGTACAAATGTAGAAAGTTTTCCGCATATTAGAAAGTAATTAGCTTTATTTCGTAAAACGGATGTATGATTATACGCTAAGCCTCATACCTTCCTCTCCTAAGATCGTGCCGGGAAATATCTTGTCTGCTTCTTTCTTTAACGGTGCCATATCCTCGTAACGAGCCGAGTAATGACCGATAACCAATCGCTTCACTTGGGCTTTATAAGCAATCTCGGCCGCTTGGCGGGCGGTAGAGTGGAAGGTCTCTTTCGCACGTGCGGCGTCACATTCAGCGAAAGTCGCCTCGTGGTATAATAAATCCACCCCTTCAATGATGGGGATTATAGATGGGTGAAAAGCTGTATCCGAGCAATAAGCATACCGTTTGGGAGCAACGGCAGGGCGGGTTAAGCGGGCATTCGGGATTACCTCTCCTTCCGGGGTGACGAAATCAGCGCCCCTTTTGATCTCTTGCATCATACGGACGGGAACTTGATAGAAATCCGTCATCTCCCGGATGATATGCGCTTCTTTGGCTTTCTCGGCGAACAAATAGCCACAACAGGGTATCCGGTGCTTTAACGGAATGGAATAAACGCTTAAGGAGCGATCTTCCATAACCAACGAATGAGTTGTCGGGTCGATTAAGTTAAAACGGATCTCATAAGGCAACCCTTTGCAAAAGATATCAAGTACCGGACGCATATAGCTCTCGATGTCTTTCGGCCCATGAATAACAAGTTCTCCATTACGTCCCAGCATACCTAATGTAGAGATCAATCCCGGTAGCCCGAAGCAATGATCTCCGTGTAGGTGGGAGATGAAGATATGATTTAAACGACTGAATTTTATACGCATACGACGCATTTGCACTTGCGTGCCTTCCCCGCAGTCGATCATGTATAGTTTATCTCGTAAATCTACTATTTGAGAGGTCGCCAGATGGCGTGTCGTGGGCAATGCGGAACCGCATCCCAATATGTTTATATCAAAATCAGCCATTTGTTGTCTATGGGAATAATTGAGTGCAAAGATAATACAAAAGCATTTCTGTTCTGTGAAAAATAACAAAAAAACAAAGTGTAATGTATGCAGGATGAGGTGGATTCCATATATTTGTTTGCTGTCCTTCGGGAAAGCGAATATACAGTCGGTAAATAGACTTAAGATATTTTTTTCTAAGCCTTAACTAACTTTTTCTTTTTGTTTAAAACGGTTAAATGTAGAAACGGCCAAGCGTGAGCTTCGCCGTTTCCTTTTTTTATTGTTAATTTGAAATCTAAATACCTATATCTAATAAATTATGTCATTTAACAATCTACGATTATGAACAAGAATTTTATCTCTGTTTTTCTTCTGATGCTCGCTATGGGCGTATCTGTTATGGCCCAGAGTTATGAGGAAGATTTGGCTTTTTTCAAGGAACGAGTAAAGACTTTAGGCTCGGATGAGTTCGGAGGGCGTAAGCCTTTGACCGAGTATGAGACGAAAACAATCCATTACATCGCTGATGAATTTAAGAAACTAGGTCTTCAACCTGCTAATGGCGATAGTTATTTCCAGCCGGTGAAGGAAATATCTACTTTTACCCGTCCGGTAAAGGATAAGATCACGGTGAAATGCGCGAAAGGCTCTATGGATTTGAAGTTCTCGGATGATATTGTCGTTTGGACGAACCGGGGGACTGAAAAGGTAGTTATCCCTACTACGGATTATGTGTTCTGTGGGTTTGGTATTAATGCGCCGGAATATGGTTGGAACGATTATGCGAATGTAGACGTGAAGGGGAAAATCGTTATCGCTATGGTGAATGATCCCGGTTTTTATGACGCGTCTTTGTTTCGCGGAAAGAACATGACCTATTATGGTCGTTGGACTTATAAGTTCGAGGAGGCGCAACGCCAAGGTGCCGCAGGTTTATTGGTTCTTCATAACGAGGCGGCCGCTTCGTATGGTTGGAAGGTCTGTCAGGCTTCTCACGTGCAGACAAATATCGCTCTTTGCTCGGAGACAATGAATGCGGAAGCTTTGGGCATGAAGGGATGGCTCTCGGAGGAGGCTTGCAAGAAAATGTTCGCCCTTAGCGGATTGAATTTTGATGAGACGATTGCCGCGGCGAAGAAACCGGGTTTCAAGAGTTTTACGATGAAGGCGAAGAGTAAGGTTATATTAAATGTAAAGATGACCGTAGGCGAGTCTCATAATGTGGCGGCTGTTTTACCGGGCACGGACTTGAAAGATGAATACTTGGTTTTTACCGCTCATTGGGATCATTTTGGGATCGGTACTCCGATAGATGGGGATAGTATCTATAATGGCGCTAGTGATAATGCTTCGGGTGTGGCTACCTTAATGCTATTAGCTAAGAAATATCAATCATTGCCTGTTCGTCCTCGTCGCTCTATCGTATTCGTGGCGGTGACTTCCGAGGAATGTGGCTTATTAGGTTCTCAGTACTATTGTGAGCATCCTTTGTTCCCTTTATCTAAAACGGCTATTAACTTGAACTTTGACGGCACGGCTCCGCGTGAGCGTACCCATGATGTTTCTCTCCGGGCTGCGGGTAAGACGGATACGGATGCCTTGGTGATCGCTATGGCCTCGGCACAAGGACGGACCGTGAAGGTTATTACCGAAGATCCTGCGGGTGGTTATTTCCGTTCCGATCATTTTAATTTCGTGAAAAAAGGCGTACCTACGATTTTAGTTGGTGGTGGTAAGGATTACGTGGATAAAGCACGCCATGAGGCTAAACCGAAAGTTTACCGGTATCACCAACCGAATGATGAGTATGATGAATCTTGGTGGGATTTTGATGGGGCTATGGAAGATATGAACTTAATGTTTAGTATCGGTTTAGTTATCGCCAACAATGATGAGATGCCTAAGTGGACAAAAGAGGCGGACTTCCAAAGGCAATAAATTAATGTGCCAATGTAGCAATATGCCAATATGCTAATGTGTCAATTAAGATACTATCACTTGTATTCTCACTGGACATTGACATATTGGCACATTGGCATATTATTTAATTTGCACATTATTTAATAGGTATGACCTCCTTCTTGCATTTCCTTACTATTGATCTTATGTAGATCAAGCGCTCTCCAAGCATAGAAAATGTAGGCTAATACGAATGGGACGAGAATAGATACATAGCTCATTACTTTCAACGTGAATGGGCTTGAGCAACTATTCTGGATCGTCAATGAACTTTGTAGATCCGCCAAAGATGGGTAGTAAGCCGTATTATTCCATCCTGCGCAAAGTAATAACGCTAATACGGTCAAGACAGTCCCTGCTCCTGCGAACCAGATGCCTTTTCTCCAAGTCTTCGAGAATATCGTTTTCCCTATGCCGAATAGCACGCCAACCACGCCAATCAATAATACGGCTAACACGATTGGCATCTCGATCAGGTTCATAAAATACTTATACGGTTGCATAAATACTTCTCCGGTATCCGGATTTACGGCAAAACCGTCCACCAACAATAAACGGATCAAGAATGTCAAGAAAAAGACGAGGAACAAGATTGTCTCCGGTATCAATTGTTTCCGGCTTTTAGCGACAATCTCCGGATCATCGATATTGTTGATAAAATAGAGTAGGGCCAGAGCTCGTGCCAAGAAGAAAACTGCCAGTCCTAGGCACAAATTCCAAAATACCAAAGCCGCCTCTAATCCATGCCAAGGATTGGCCCACGTGGAAATGACGGGCATGGCTACATCAGTCAACTGTTCTTTGTTAACAATAAATTCAGCGCCGTTAAAGAAGGTCGCTACAGCGGTTCCGAGTAAGATCGGACCTGCTATACCATTGATCATAAGAAATACTTGATACGTCTTTTTCCCGAGTAAGTTGCCTTTTTTCGCTTGATACTCATAAGATACAGCTTGTATCACGAAGCAAAGCAAGATCAGCATCCATACCCAATAGGCTCCGCCGAAGCTTGTGGAATAAAATAAAGGGAAAGAGGCGAAGAAAGCACCTCCGAAAGTGACCAACGTAGTGAAAGTAAACTCCCACTTACGCCCGGTCGAGTTCAATAACATTTTTTGCTGTATCTCCGTCTTGCCGATAGTGAAGAGTAGAGATTGGCCTCCTTGTACAAAAAGAAGGAATACTAATAGCGCTCCCAGTAGAGATACCAGAAACCACCAGTAATGTTGTAACAATATATATGTACTATCCATAGGACTTTCTAATTAAGAATTGATATTTGAAAATTGAAAATTAGTGGGCGGCAGCTTCCGGCCCTTTCTTGATGGCCTTAACCATGATTCCAATCTCTGCGATCAGCAGGATCGTAAATAAGATAAGGAACAGGTAGAAAGTGGTCTGTACCGAGGACGGGTTTAACTTGGATATCGAAGCGCTGGTCGGCAAGATATCCTGTATAGCCCAAGGTTGACGTCCTACCTCCGCTACGATCCAACCGGCTTGTCCCGCTATATATCCTAAAGGTATAGACCATAGGCCCACGTATTGCAACCAACGTGTATTAGCGATTTTCCCTTTTTTATCCCATATCAACGTAATAATGAATAGTAAGATGAAGAAACAACCAAGGATCACCATCACACGGAAAGAATAGAATGTCAATCCTACATGCGGGATTAACTCTGCCGGATCCTTAATATAACCATATCCGAAATAGGGGAAATTCTCTTCCAAAGTTACCCTGTATTGCCCGGCGGCTGCGGTATCTTTATCTTTGACCGCTTTACGATAATCAGCTAACGCTTTGATAGCGGCTTTACCTTTCTCAATTTTTTCTTTGGCGGAGAGCGCTACCGTTCCCTTATTGGTCGTATAGCCTCCCTCTATCAAGTTTACGATACCCGGAACGTATGCGTTGATGTCACGTTCTGCTAAGAAGGAGAGGAGTTTGGGGAACTTAATGTCAAAAATAAATGCGTTCTGGTTATCCAGATAACTCGTCTTTGCCGGATTTAAGATGCCGATACCTACGAGTCCTACTCCGTTGCCACCCTCATAAAGACCTTCCATGGCGGCTAGTTTCATCGGCTGCTTTTGAGCGACTTGGTAAGCGGAGCCATCACCCGTCCAGATAATAAGGATGGAGGCTACCAACCCGAATATAGCGCTGACCTTGATACTTGACAAAGCGAATTCGGTATTCCGTTTCTTTAATAAATACCAGCAGCTGATTCCTAGTACGAACAAGGCTCCTACGATCCAACCGGACAATACCGTATGGAAAAACTTATTAATGGCGACAGGCGATAAGGCTACGGCCCAGAAGTCGAACATCTCGTTACGGACCGTATCCGGATTGAAATGCATACCGACCGGATATTGCATCCATGCGTTAGCAATCAAGATCCAGAGAGCGGAAAGAGTAGCGCCGATAATCGTCAGCCAAGTGGAGGCGAGATGGAAGCGTTTGCTAACTTTGTCCCAACCAAAAAACATAACAGCGATAAAGGTGGCTTCCATAAAGAAGGCGAGAATTCCCTCGATAGCCAAAGGTGCCCCGAAGATATCCCCGACAAACCAACTATAGTTAGACCAGTTGGTTCCGAACTCGAACTCGAGGATCAATCCCGTAGCGACACCGATAGCGAAATTGATACCGAATAATTTCATCCAAAATTGGGCGGTCTTTTTCCATGCCTCATTACCTGTCCGATAATAAATCGTCTCCATAATAGCTTGGATGACGCCAAGTCCTAGTGTTAGTGGCACGAAGAGCCAATGATACATGGCCGTAAGGGCAAATTGAGCCCTCGACCAATCGATCAATGAAGTGTCAATGTTTTCAATCATATTTATTAATGTTTTAAGGATTTATTGCCCGTTGTATGAGTTCGTTCGATACGTGGTTCTCCTTCTCACTATCGCTATCGAATTGCCCGAGATAATTAGGAAAGAAGAATAATCTCAAGATAAAAAACATGATAAACAATTTGACTAGAATGATTAGCCAAAGAGTCTTGCCCAGCTTCATCTCCCGGAATCCTTCCAGATAAAAGCGATATATTCGTATGAATGCAGATTCTTTTTTCATATAGTTGTTCTCATTTAAGATAACAGTTGTTAATATGAATATGTTTTCATGTTTTTACAAATATATCCAAACTGCGTTAATAAAATACCCCCAATCCTATAGATAATATTTATGAAATTATAAATAAGATCTATCCTGTCTGTTAAAAAAAACTATTTTAAATAAGAAAGCGGTCTTTTGATCTTGTCAATAATACAGCATTGGCTATATTTGCGACAATTTGTTGCCTGTAAAGGTGTAAAGACACATGAAATATCATTGTTAAGTGCTAATCTATAAAAAATTATTACTATGTCAAACATTACTAGAAGATCTTTTCTTCAAAAAGGTACGGCTGCCGCAGCAGCTTTGACTATTGTTCCGAGTGCGGTCCTAGGTAAAACCCATGGTCATATCGCTCCAACTGATAAATTGAATATTGCCGGTGTAGGTATCGGAGGTATGGGTAACGCTAACTTAAAGAACATGGAGACTACCGAGAATATCGTAGCTCTTTGTGATATTGACTGGAAGTATGCGAAACCGGTATTCGACCGTCATCCTCAAGCTAAGAAATACTGGGATTATCGTAAGATGTATGATGAGATGGGTAAATCTATCGACGCTGTGTTGGTAGCTACCGCCGACCATACTCATGCCATGATCACGGCTGACGCTATGACGCTTGGCAAACACGTATATACTCAGAAACCGTTGACTCACTCTGTTTATGAGTCCCGTTTGCTTACGAACTTGGCTAAGAAGTATGACGTAGCTACTCAGATGGGTAACCAAGGTTCTTCATTGGCTGAAGGTGTAGATTTGATCTGCGAATGGATTTGGAATGGTGAGATTGGTGAGGTTACTAAAGTAGAATGCGCTACCAACCGTCCTATTTGGCCGCAAGGTTTGAACGCTCCTGAGAAAGTAGATAAGATTCCTTCTACATTGAATTGGGATTTGTTTACGGGTCCTGCTAAATTGAGACCGTTTAATAAGACATATCATCCTTGGAACTGGCGCGGATGGTGGGATTATGGTACAGGTGCGTTGGGTGATATGGCTTGCCACATCTTGCATCCGGTATTCAAAGGCTTGAATTTAGGCTATCCGACAAGAGTACAAGGTTCTTCTACATTGTTATTACAAGACTGTGCTCCTAACGCTCAGCATGTTAAGTTGGTATTCCCGGCTCGTGATAATATGCCGAAGGTAGCTATGCCGGAGGTTGAAGTTCACTGGTATGATGGTGGTATGATGCCGGATCGTCCAGAAGGATTCCCTCAAGGTAAGGAATTGATGGGTGAAGGTGGTGGATTGTGTATCTTCCACGGTACGAAAGATACATTGATCTGCGGTTGCTACGGTGTTAACCCATGGTTGTTATCTGGTCGTAAACCGAACGTTCCTCAAACATTGCGCCGTGTGAAAGATGCTATGAAGGGTGGTCACGAACAAGACTGGATCCGTGCTTGTAAGGAAAGCGCTGGTAGCCGTGTTCAGACGAAGTCTAACTTCTTGGAGGCTGGTCCGTTCAATGAAATGGTTGTAATGGGTGTATTGGCTGTTCGTTTACAAAGATTGAATAAAGAATTGTTGTGGGATGGTCCTAACATGAGATTTACGAATATCGATCCGAATGATACGATCAAGATTATCCAGAAAGATACCTTCGAGGTTATCGATGGCGACCCGAAATTTAAGACAGTGTGGACGGATCCTATCAACGCTCAAGAATTTGCTGCAGGTTTGATTAAGCACAATTATCGTGACGGTTGGAAGCTGGTAGATATGCCGAGATAATAGTTTTAACTCAATAAATAAAATGAAAAAGTCAGTATTATTAGCAAGTGCTGCTATCATGATGTGTTATTTTACATCTTGTGGTGGTGGAAAGAAAACAGAAGAAGCTCCTGCAGCTGCTGAGACTACAACAGAAGCCGCAGCTCCTGAGTACAAGCTCATGACAGATCTTCCTACTGTAGATATCACGACTTTCCCGAAAGATAAAGAGGGTAGATATGTGATCTTCGATGGTAAGACATTCAATGGCTGGAGAGGTTATGACCGTGCTGACGTTCCGGGTGCTTGGACAATCGAGGACGGAGCGATCAAAATCAATGGCTCTGGTGCTGGTGAGGCTGGTGCTTCCAACGGTGGGGACTTGATCTTCGCTCATAAGTTGGGTAACTTCGAGCTTGAGTTCGAATGGAAAGTAGGTAAAGGCTCTAACTCTGGTGTATTCATCATGATTCAAGAGGTAGAGGGACAACCTTCTTACATCTCTGCTCCTGAGTACCAAGTATTGGATAACGAGAACCACCCCGACGCTAAGTTAGGTAAGGATGGCAACCGTAAATCTTCTTCTTTGTATGACATGATTCCTGCTAAACCGCAGAACGCAAAACCGTTCGGTGAGTGGAACAAGGGTAAGATCATGTGCTATAAGGGTACAGTTGTTCACTATTTGAATAGCGATGAACCTGTTGTTGAGTATCACTTGTGGACTCCGCAGTGGAAAGAAATGTTGGATAACAGCAAATTTAGCAAAGACAAATGGCCGTTGGCTTATGAGTTGTTGTTGAATTGCGGTGGCGCTAACAAAGAAGGTTTCATCGGATTTCAAGACCACGGGGATGATGTTTGGTTCCGTAACATTACTGTTAAAGTTTTGGATTAATCGTATCAAGCACATTTTAGCATAAATAACGCCCGAGGCCTAAATCTATGATTTTAGCTTCGGGTGTTGTGTTTTTAATAATCGACTTTTTCTAAACCAATTTTTTAGGACCAAGAAATGAAAATAGAACAAGGTTACACGAAAGCGCAGATGACTTGGCTGATGATGCTGCGTCTTTTTATAGGTTGGCACTTTATGTATGAAGGCCTAGTAAAAATCATGAACCCAAAATGGACATCTCTACCCTATCTACTCGATTCAAAGGGTCCCGCTGCTTCATTTTTTATCAAATTGACTCAAGACGACAGTTTGATGACGACCATCAACTTCTTGAATGAGTGGGCTCTGTTATTGATCGGCCTAGGCTTGACTTTAGGCTGTTTGTATCGTTTATCTTCTGTTGGAGGTATGATTCTTCTCGCTATGTACACGTTATCCCACCCCTCTTTTGTGGGAGCGAGCTATATGATGCCGTTTGAAGGCTCTTATTTATGGATTGACAAGAACCTTGTGGAGTTCGCCGCCTTAGGTTTGATGTGCGTATTCCCTACATCACAAATCATAGGATTCGATCGTGTGTTAGGACGTGTGTGTCCGATATTGCATAAACTTAAATTTATTTGATACCCATGGCAACAGAAGATGCAAAGAATACTCCTTCTCAGGAGCAAATGCCCGATAAAGGACGTCGGGACACATTGAAGACATTGGCTACAGTGCCTATCTTAGGTGCTTTGGCATATGGCGTTTACCAAAAAAGGAAAGACGCTTTAAGAGGCCGTAACATATCAGATGTATTTCAGGTAAGTAACAGACAGGCCTCCTATTTGGAGCCGCAAGGCGATGGCAAGAAGATCCGTATCGGTTTGGTCGGCTTCGGTATTCGTGGAAAGCAATTGATGCGTGCCGCAGGTTTCGCTGAGCCTTCTTGGATCGATAAGATGAAAGAAGCTAATAAGTTGAATAAGAAAGACACGCGTTATCAGCAATATATGGAGCAAGATGATCTGAATATTGAGATAACCGCGGTTTGTGATATATTTGATGTATATGGTGAGGCCGCTGTATTGACCGGTTCCAATATCCATCGTGAGGGTAGCGGCGGTAAGTTCGGGCCTGCTCCGAAACGTTACCGGACTTATCAAGAGTTGGTAACGGCTCCGGATGTGGATGCCGTTATTATCGCTGGTCCGGACCACTGGCATAGCACGATCGCTATGGCTGCGGCACGTGCCGGAAAGCATGTATATTGCGAGAAACCGTTATCATGGACGGTTCCTGAGACGTATATGGTTCGCCAAGTGATCAAAGAGACCGGCGTTGTATTTCAGTTAGGTCACCAAGGGCGTCAGACCGACTGTTATCAGAAGGCCGAGGAGATTATCGGTAACGGATTATTAGGTCCTGTTAACTTGATCGAGGTTTGTACGAACCGTAACTCTCCAAATGGTGCTTGGGTATATGATATTATCGAAGGCTCTAATCCTAATACGATTGATTGGAAGCAGTTCGAGGGTGATCCTGAGCGTATTAAGGAATATATGGATTATATGACATCCAACAAGCTTGAAAGATATATCGGTCCGGACGAGCGTAGCAAGTTCAGTCTGGAACGTTTCTTCCGCTGGCGTTGCTGGTGGGATTATAGTACAGGCCTTTCCGGTGACTTGTTGACACATGAGTATGACGCTGTCAACCAGATCATGCATGTGGGTATACCTCATTCCGCTACTTCATCCGGCGGTGTTTATTTCTTCAAGGACGGACGTACGGTACCTGATGTATTGCAGACTACTTTCGAGTGGCCGGATCGTGACTTGACGATGTTGTATAGCGCTACATTGGCAAGTAGCCGTAACCGTGGCAAGGTGTTCATGGGGCATGATGCTTCTATGGAGGTTTCCAATATCTTGGCTATTACGGTTGACCAAGATTCCACTCGTTATGCGGATAAGATCAAGGAAGGTATTATTCCTACAGATACTCCGTTCTATACCTATGTACCGGGACAAAATAGCTCGGATTCCGTTACATCTCCTACGGAGTTGTATTTCGCTAAACGTGGTTTGCTGTATACGTATGTAAATGGTAAACGTTATGATACGACTCACTTGCATATCCGTGAGTGGCTAGAATGTATCCGTCAAGGCAAGACTCCTAGCTGTAATATCGACGCTGCTTTCCAAGAAGCTATGACTGCCCACATGGGTACGCGTGCTTATCTGGAAGGACGTACGATGTACTGGGATAAGGACAAAGAAGAGATCGTAAGAGGTGAACTTGCGTAAGTATCTAAAAAGACGATAAATAACTTTCCCAAGAAGCGAACTTCATAAATGGATGGAGTTCGCTTCTTTTATTTGTGCATGTATAAAATTTCTTCTCTTTTTTGTAACCGATTTGTGATTACTCATGTCTTATTGATAAAAGCGAATAATTTATTAAACCTTTAAAGAATAAAAGATATGAACGAGTTGTGGATTCCTATTTTAGGTGTTATTTGTGCGGTAGGTATGCCGGTATTGTTAGGTATTATCGCTAGTTACATGACCATTAAAAGTAAGCATGAGGAAAAGATGGCGATGATCGAGAAAGGAATTGTGTTGGAAGAGGCTATGCGCCCCGAGAGAAGGCCTAATCGTTATAATACCCTGCGTAACGGTATTTTTATGATCGGTTTGTCATTGGGTGTGATTGTCGGTATGATGGTCGACTCTGCTTTCACTTACGATAGCGATTGGTTCTTTTTGTTAGTTCCGGCTATTACGATTATGTTCGGTGGAGTAGCTTTTATAATTTATTTCTTTCTTTCCCGTTCTTTAATGGAGAAGGAGAGATTGGAGGACGAGAAGAAAATGCGTCTGGAAGAATAAACGATACCGGATGGATGAGCGAAAGTGGATAGAACGTATTTTGGCAGGGGACACGCAAAGTTTCTCCTGCCTTGTCGCGAAGTATGAGAAGATGGCTTATACCATCGCTCTTCGTATCTTGGAAAATCGCGAGGAGGCAGAAGAGGCTGTACAGGATGCGTTCGTGAAGATGTATCGTGCTCTTTCCGATTTTCATTTCGATAGTAAGTTCTCAACATGGTTTTATAGGATCGTGTATCGTACGGCGTTGACAGCCTTGAGACAACAGCGTATGTTCGTGAGTTATGAGGAGGCGGGCCCTGTAGACCTTTCGAATGACGAAGTTGAATCGGCTACGGCTTTATTAGAGCGTGAGGACCGGAAAGAGATGATCGCACGTACGCTGAAAAAGCTTCCGGCTGATGAGGCCTTGTTGCTTACTCTTTATTATTTGGAGGAATGCTCGGTGGAAGAGATCTGTCAGATCACTGAATTGAGCGCTTCTAATGTGAAAGTAAAACTATTCCGTGGGCGGAAACGGTTTTATGAAGTGTTGCAAGATAAAATGAAATTAGAGACAGCTGATTTGTTATGAATATGAATGAGAAAGATATTGATCATTTGACACGTAAGTTGATGCGAGGGACGGCGGAACAACCTTCGGCCTCATTAAACTCCCGTATTATGGCATTGATTATACAAGAGAAGAAGCGGGTATATAAGTACTATATCAAGAAACGATTTACACCTGTAGGCATTTTTAGCATATTTGTCGCTTATATGCTTGTGTTAGTAGGCATCTTGTATTTGGTTAAGCTTTCTCCGGGCGGGGCGGAAACGGTTTTAGGCTCTTTGCGAGCCTATTTCCCGATTGTTTTAACGATTGCTTCCGGGATCTCTTGTTTCTTCCTGTTTACACAACTCGATAACTGGTTGAAGAGAGAAGAGATACGCCGGCAAAACACCTCAAAATAAAAATATCCGGTTGTAGAGACGAGGCACGCCCCGTCTCTACAACTGATTAATTGGCCTTGACTTTTAGATTTCCATATCGATTTCCCTCGAAGTGAATCGTCGGTTGCTTTCCACCATTAATCTCATAGGTGTAATTCTTGTCACGATCCTCATCGTCAAAATGCTTGCGGGTGATATTGAAACCGTTCACGTCGCAGCTTGAATACTTCATGTTCTCCGCTACTATCCGGAAAGAAGTTTTTGCGGGAAGCGCTACCTCTAAATTCCCATAATGAGATTCTACGTTCACCTTCGAGAAAGAGGGAGACAAGTTTCGTATCTTTAAGTTACTATAGCTAAGGCTACTTACATTCAAGGCATCTTTAAGGGTCCCGATTTTAGCGTCGCTGTACTTAATCTCCATGTCTAGTCTGCTTACGCTTTCAATGGTGAGATTACCATATTTAATCTCCATGCGTAAAGATTGTATATCCTGTATATCCAGATTGGAATATTTGCTGTCTATCGTTAAATCTTTAGCGTTGCGAATCTTGGCGGTTCCTACGTAGCCCAGATCCAGTTGGGCGTCCTGCAGATTTCCTACCTCGATGTTACCATATTTGGCCTCTATCATTGCGTTGGCTGTGAAATTACCCGCATTCAGGTTGCCGTATTTTACATGGATATCCATGTTGCCGTTATTATCGCTTGGCAAGTTGATATTTCCGTATTTCTGGTTCAAGTCTGCGGCGAGCTTAGGAGGCATCTGGATATAATAATTGATCGTCATGGACTCATTATTCGAATTGCTATTCATCTCCTTCTTTATCGTAGTGACCGCTGAGACAATACCACCTATCTTCTTGGTCTCGATTTGGATACGGTCCAAGTTCTCTTGAGCACGTTCCTCGCTGCGAGCCTTACATTCTACCTCAACCCGTATAGCTACCGTATTCTGATTCCAGTGGGTAACGGTGATGTTTCCATAACGGTTTTCTACTTGGAGACGATCACCGGCGCTTACGCTGTAGGATTGGGATATCTCTTTTTTCTTGATCTTCTCTTGTGGCCTAGCTATTGCCGATAGATTGCATAGCAGCAATACGAAAGTCAGCAATACGGCGGGACTCAATTTTACGTGTGTCGTGTTCATGATTGATATGTATTAATTGTTATTACTATTTCTGGTTATCCGTGACTTGTTCCATTTGCTTAAGCATCAGCGTGAGGCCCTCCAAGCTATTGCTGTAATGCTGGGTCATGGCGAAGAGACCGTCGTTGGAACAAGGCAAGGTAGGGAGTATCGTTTCCTCGAACATATAATTATCCGTGAGGATCCGTTTGCTCTCTTGCAATAACTCTTCCGCTCCCGGTGTCCGGTCCTGTTTATACAACTTCTTCATCTGCGTCAATACGTCGTTCATTTGCATATTGTAATATAGACGTAGTTCCTCGATCTCCTCTTGGGCCTCGCAGGTCTGGGCCGTGGTCTTTTGCGCAGGTTCCGGCAGACTGGTCCCTCCCGGCAAGCGGAATAAGAGCAACAAAGCGATAGAGGCAGCTATGGCAAAGGCCGATAGGCTGTATAGGGCCGCACGGTTTTTCCGTGGCTTCGGCAGTTTTTGCTCGAAACGTTCGAAGTGACCTTCGGGAAGCATCTCATCTTCCTCGAATGCGTCACGGTTTGCGTCTATGAAATTCTTTAGTTTATCCATGTTTAATTGGCTGCTATAATGTCTAACAATTTCCGCTTGGCACGTAGGTACTGGCTACGGACGCTTGGCGGTTGGATTTTCAGGATAGAGGCGATCTCTTCCATGTCATATCCCTCAAAGAGGTAAAGCGAGAGGATTATGCGGTAGCCTGCCGGCAACTTCTTGGTAGCTTCCTTTATCTGTGCCACGGAGTATTGGATATCTTCCTCGTCCGGCCCTTCCTCGTCCGGTTCGGCCAGATTGTCGGAAAGCTCCTCTTGGTCCGGTGCTTGGCGACGTACATAATCGATGGCCGTATGGATGGCGATACGATGCATCCATGCCTCAAAGCATTGCCCGTCATGATATTGGTCCAAGCGTGTGAAGATCTTGAGGAACGAGTCCTGCATGGCTTCTTCCGCCTCGGATGAGTTGCCTACGATACGCAAGCAGGCTATATACAATCGCTGTGCGTATTGTTTGTACAACTTCAGTTGCGAGCTCCGGTCTCCCCGGCGGCAACCCTCGATCAGATGTTCGGTTACTTTGTCCATTTGTTTATATAAACGAGAGTGATGCCTTGACCGTTGCATCTTGTAGCGTAAAAATACAAAAAAAAGAAAGGCATCATCTCGACGCCTCTCCTCCTGAACTAAATGATAAAAATAAAAGTTATGTGGGAAGGTTTATTTCATGTCTGTTATATTGGAGATACTATCGTTCGTATAGCCTTGCGAAGTACCTTCCATTTTTGTCTTATCCGAATTATATTTCAATTTATAAGCCTGTTTCCCGTCGGAAGTCCAATAGTTTACGACAAGATCGACCGTCTCTCCTTTGGTATCCGGCAAGGAAGACAAGTTGAACGCCACACGTCCGGCCCCGATCGTATATTGGGGATCATCGTAAGCGTTATGCCTAAACTCCAGCGTATAAGGATCATTCTCGGCATCCGGTTGGATCAGGTTGATAAAGTGGGCGGTCTTGCCTCCCCAGAGTGTCTCGAAATAGATATTCAAATATCCGTCTCCGATCCACATATTATTCTCATAAATACTTACCGGGTCCGTACCATAGATAGAATCATTAGCCGCTCCCTCGTTCTTAGCGATGGATTTCGTAAGGATGTTATGGATCGCGTTAACCTTGACATAATGGGAGAAACCTCCTAGATTACTTTGGGTGGAATCCGCCAATATCGTGAAGTTCACCAAGGCACGTTGGTTAGGCTTCGGCTGATAGTTCGGATAGTTCGTGGCGGCGGGCCATAGCTTATCTCCGTCGTCCAGCCGTAAGTAATATACGTTATTACCTTCCGGTACTACGGTAGCGACCGCTATCCAGATATCACCTAAAGAATAGGAGTCATCGTCATCTAAGCAAGAGGGTAGGGTGAGGGATACTAAAGCGATCCCGATAACCAATAAAAAAGCTCTCAACGTCTTCATTCCTTTTGTTTCTTAAAAAGTTCACATTTCATCGTTCTATGAGGAAAGATGTAAGTTCGGGGTGAAATGCTGCAAAAGACGTTAATAAAAGATGTTAAGAACCAAGGGATTCAACGATTAGCCGTGCCGTACGCTTTGAAGCCCCGGGCATTCCTAGCGTATGGATAATCTCGTCGTATCCGTCTAGCATTCGTTTTCGATAGGCTGGATCTTGTAGGATACGTCCTAGCTCGTCTTGTATTTGCGATTCGGAGAAGCGGGCTCCGAATAGTTCTTGTACGATCTCCCGTCCCCCGATCAGGTTCACGAGGGATATGTATTTCGTATGGAAGAAATGCTTGAAAATAAAGCTGGCCAACTGTCCGGCCACGACATAGTAGCAAACGACTTGCGGAACCCGGAACAGGGCGGTTTCCAAGGTTGCCGTGCCGGAGGTTACCAAGGCGGCGGCGCTATGTTGTAGCAAGGGATAGGTTTTACCGAACACGATCTTGGCGGGATAAGAGCCTATGTATTCTTGATAGTAGGCGGGATCGATGCCCGGCGCTCCGGCTATTACCGGCTGGTAGTCGGGATATGCGGAGGCTACTTTCAGCATGGTCGGTAAATTATCCTTGATCTCTTGTTTGCGGCTACCGGATAGCAAGGCGAGGATAGGCTTGTCGGCCAATCCTTCCTCTTTGATAAATGCATCTTTGGGAATCGCTTGATGCTCCTTGTAATAGGCGACGGAGTCTACAGAAGGATTTCCTACGTAATCTACCGAATAATTAAGCTTCCGGAAAAACTCGGTCTCAAACGGCAGGATGCAGAACATACGATCTACATAACGCCGGAAGTCCTTGATGCGGTATTGCTTCCAGGCCCATATCTTGGGGGATATGTAGTAATATACCGGGAGTCCCAACTGGGTTTTCACGTATTTGGCGATCTTCAGGTTGAATCCCGGATAGTCAATTAAAATGACGACATCTGGCTGATAGCGGCGGATATCCTCTTGGCACATCCTCATGTTATTTAAGATGGTGCGCAAGTTCAGCAATACCGGGATAAAGCCCATGAACGCCATCTCCCGGTAATGTTTGACAAGAGTTCCTCCGACGGCTCTCATCAGATCGCCGCCCAGAAAGCGGAACTCGGCCTTCGGGTCATTCTCTTTCAAGGCTGCCATCAAATTCGAGGCGTGCAGGTCTCCGGAGGCTTCTCCGGCTATCAGGTAATACTTCATGAATTGAGAATTGAAAATTAAAGGATCCAGTTGTTTAGGGTGGCCATGAAGTTGTAGTCCGTAACGTCGATCTTGCAGGGGACTAGGGAGGCGTATCCGCTGTCCAGCGCAAGCATATCATTGTCCGGGTGGATGGGTTTGGCGCTTTCGAAAGCTCCTGTCAACCAGAATACGGGCTCTCCGCTGGCGTTCTCGGAACGCTTGAATTCACGTACCCAACGACCGTCAGCTTGGCGACAAACTTTCAACCCTTTCACTTGCGGTAGCTTCGGCACGTTGAGGTTTAAGTAGGTTCCGTGCGGTAAGCCTTCTTTTAATACCCGGCGTGCCAGCATACGTCCAAGACGGCAGCATTCGGAGAAGTCAGCATCGGCCGCATGGTCCAGTAAGGATACACCCATGGAAGGGACGTTGAAAATACAGCCCTCGGCGGCGGCACCCATCGTTCCGGAATAATTTACGCAGATAGCCATATTCCCCCCGTGGTTGATACCGGAGACTAACAGATCGGGCTTGCGCTCCAAAACCTCATTAATCGCTAATTTAACACAATCAACCGGTGTCCCGGTGCAACTATAGATGGTAAGTCCTTCCTCCTTTTTCAACAAGGTATACTTGATAGGAACTAAAGATGTAATGGCACTACCCATCCCGGAACGAGGTCCATCGGGAGCGAATACCACCAAATCGCCTAGATCTTTCAGGCACTCAATCAATTCGTTAATACCTTTGGCCCATACGCCATCATCATTCGTGATCAGAATCAACGGTCTCTCGTTTGTCATATCGTTTTATCCTTATAGTTGTCGTACAAAAGTAACAATAATTTGCGAACAATGGTTGGGGTGTGAGGGATGGGAGTTGTCCTTTCGCCTAATCAGTTGTTGATCAAGCGAAAGGTCTCAGATTATTATAGTTTCTCTATTTCTTCTATGGAGAGGCCGGTGGCAAAGGCGATTTGCTCTATACTAACTCCTAATTTCTTAAGATTAAGTGCTATGGAGTGTTTCTCTTCCTGTCGTCCTTCAGCTTTTCCTTTTTGCAAACCTTTCTGTAGCCCTTCCTCCAATCCTTTTTGCAATCCTTTTTCCATGCCTTCTTCCATCCCTTTTTTCATGCCTTTCTCGACGGCGAAGTCCAAGGTATTGTAATAATCATTATACATCTTCCACTCCGCCTCGTACTGCGCCCGTTGTTTGGGGGTGAGGTTCGCCATGGATCCGATGCGTTCCAACCGCTCGAATATGGCCTTGCGTGCCTTGAATGGCATTCTGTCTAATGTGTCCATATGCTTTAGTTCAAAATCGGTCTCGCATTCTTCCTCCTCTTTGTTGAATCGGGGAAGCTCAATATAGATCTGGCGGAACTTAGGGTTGAATACCTGTCCGTTCTCTCGGTCCGCCAGCACGATGTCCCTTCGGAACTTTCCTTCGTTCCTGTTATTGTTTGGCCTGTTCTCCTCGTCTAGCGTGAAGTTCAAGAAAAAAACACCGTACACGGCCGCCAGCTCATAGTCCCATGTTCCCTTTATCCCCTGTTCCACCACCGAGTGCGAGAGGTAGTATAAGGCCCTGTCCTTGAAGTGGGGCTGTTCCCTGTTCTGCATCTCGATTATGATCCGTTCGCCCTTGTCGGTCTCGCAATGGATATCGAAGATGACCTTCCTTCCTTGCTCTGTCTCGGGCAATCGCTCATTGTTCATGATCCTCAGGTCCATGATAGTATACTCCCCTTCGAGGAGGTCATTCAGGAACTCGATTAAAATGTCCTTGTCCATTTCCCTGCCGAATATGTGCTTGAAGCCGAAATCGGTGAAGGGATTGATAAATTTTCCCATAGTGTTTATAGGTTTTAGTGATTAATAATGAATAATAGTATAATGAGACGGGGCATCCTGTCTTCCGGTTGTAAAGATACTACTTTTTTAATAGGATAGGCATCGTTTTAGCTTTTAAGAAAACACGTACGAGTTTTTTCGGAAACACGTACATGTTTTTCGAAAAACTCGTACGTGTTTTTTGAGAGGCATAATGTAACTACTTCAAATACCGGATCAGCCGATAAATCGTGGGGATAATTTTCCTGAATGTATATTCCACCAAGGGATAGTATGGCCAGGCACTACATGATCTGATCATTTCACATTCGTGAAGAGATCTTTTCACCTACGTGATACAATCGTTTCGCATAGGTGAAAAGATTGTATCACAACCGTGAAACGATTTCATGGGCAGATAGAGCAAGCTACTGCCGATAATGTTTGTATTAAATAGAAAGGCTCAACGGTAACAACTCTTCGTAGGCATCTCTGCGCTCCCTTTCACATCCTTCACAACATATCACTGACATAAAGCAAGTTGGCCGACGTGAAACGTGTGATAAACAAATTAAAGTGTAGATAAAAGTACATTGCGAGATTATCCCCACTATTTATCGAGTGAGCTTGAAAAAGTCGATTCTCCGGGAGTTAAGAATACAAAATGTCAAAGTGCTATATTTTGATATAGATATAAAATGTACGTGCGTACATTAGTATAGAAGAGTAAAGTTTACATGATTAGTAAATATTTTTCTAGTATAGAAACGACTAGTTTAAACGATCGATTCTTTTAGTCATTTGCAAAGGTACGCATTTCTTCGATACTTGCAACCCTTCCAGACGATTTTTTTATCGCTTATTCTCTTTCTTATCAATAGGATAGGTTATCCTTCACGAAACAAGCGATTCCTTCAACGAACCTCTCGTTTCGACGCTCAAAAAACGCAAGATTTAGACGATCGTTTAGACTAGTCGTTTTTAATAGCAAACGACGATTTTCAATTAGTCTAACAGGTTGATTATCTTAATAAACACTAGTATTAATATTAATTTATTTATTATGAACAAAAAGTTTTCTACTCTTTTGGCAGGTGCTGCGCTTGTTGCTGCGGTATCTGCTAATGCGCAGAATCTTGCTGATGTTAAGGACGGAGTGGCTCTTGACATTAACAAAAGTGCACAAGCTTTGCCTACGTATGACAAAGATACCAAGGGCGGCCTTTATCAATTGAGAGATGCGAATGATCAGATCTTGATGATGAAGGAAGTGAATGGCGAATATTCATTGGTCGCAATGAGTGCCAATGATAAGGATTTCGTTTTGAAAAATACGTTATGGTGTGTGACTACTCAGCCGTATAGTCAAGGTCAAGCGGTAAAATTCGATTTCATGAACAAGGGTACTGGCATGATGTTGGATATCGCTATGGGTGATGATCTGAAAAGTGCGGATGGTAAGAAGGGCTATTGGTGGAAGCCTATAATCGGTGGTGAGATCTCTGGTTGGGCCTTTTCTTCTGTATTGAATAAGTTGGAGAAGAATGTTCCTTTGTATTCTCACTTTAGCACAGACTCTGTTATTGGTTTGTTGAACGATAACGGAACTATCAAGGTCGCTAAATATGCCTTGAATGATGTAAAGGTAGATCCTACAGCTGCTACAGACGTTACAGATATTTCAAACCTTTCAACTGAAGCGAAGAATACGTTCTCTGGCTTTACTTTGTATCAAGCAGAAGATATCGTATTAGATGCGGATCAATTGAATAAGATTTTCGATTTGCAGGATGCTGATGCGGGTGTTAAATTGAATTTCTCTCCGGATGTTAAGGGTACCAGCTTAAAGAATCCGTTCAACGAGAAGGAATTTATCGCTGAATCTACAGGTGATAACAAGTATTACGATGTGAATGCTAGCAGTACTGCGACTTTGACAAATGGCGAATGGCTTTATGTGACACGTAAGAACGATGATAATAAGGACACTTATTTGAAGGTCGATACAGCTTATACAAATGAGACCGGTGCCAAGTTCTTGGCTTATGGCTGGACTGGTCCTAGCAAAACACAAGAGGCTATTGATCGCTTAGGGGATTTACAAGATCAACATAAGTTCTTATTTGTTTATTCTCCTAGCAAAGATGAATTGAAGATCTATGTGAAAAAGATCACTTGGAGAGGTGATGATGATAAGGTAAAATATTGGAAAGAGATTTATCAAAAGACAGACAACCAAAGAAATAACTGGCGTGTGTCTTTGCAAGATTTGATCAAGGATGAGACTCGTATCTTGACCGTTGATTATTCCAAACAGAATACAACCATCAAATTAGGTTATGGTGGTTGTGAGGCTGATCAATCAAAGACCTCTGTTAAGGATGGTGTTTACTACATCATGAACAAGAAGGGTGAGTACTTAGCTTCTCCGATCTATGAGAATGGCGTGATTCGTTGGACTACCGTGAATGCTGATGAGCAAAATGTAGCTCATATGCCAGCCTATCAATGGGTTGTTTTGAAGACAAACGCTAAAGATCAGAATAATCTGTCTTCAGTAACAGCTACTAACCGTGAGTTTGAGGATGCGAAAGGAACATTTAGTTTGTATAAGAATGCTGATACGGAATATGTATATACAAAAAGCAATGTAGAATTAACACAAGATGGTGTTTCTTCTAAATTTACAGTAGCAGCGAAGAGTGACTTACGTTTTGTAGAGGTTCCGGCCGAGGCTGTATCTGATTCTTTGTTAGGTTATAAGAACTTAACGAACGATGAGTTGAAGGTTAATAAATATACATTTAATTACTGGCATCCGTATGCGACGGATAAATACATCGCTAAGTCTTCTAAAGACTCAACTTTGACAGTTAATGTTGGTGTATCTGCCTTTAATGTAGATACTGCTAAGAGAAGTGCAAACAGCTCTGTATATGCGGTAGAGAAGTTTGGTTTTAAGGTTGAGAAAGAACATCAAGATCGTATCAAAGGCTTGAAACAACTTTATAGAACGGCTTATGTAGTGAAATTAAATGGTATTGGCTTAGCTATCAATAAAGAGGATAAGTTCAATGTACCTACTCATAACGATTATCGGACTACAGGCGAAAATGAGGAGGTTACTCCGTTCTTCTTCAAGGAGAATAATGAGATCAAAGAAACGGGTAAGTGTTATTATGCGATCTTGTCTACTGAAAAAGACACTAAAGATGTAAACGATGTACATTATTCAATTTCAGATGACAACAAGGCTGGTGTATCTGACTATGATGGCTCTGCTACATTGAAATCTCAAGTATTGAAAGAATCCAGAACATCCGCATTCGCTATCGAACCGGATGAGACTCCACTGTACCGTCGTTTCAACTCTCTTGAGCTTGAAGGCAACGAAGGTGACAAGGCTGATACATTACGTTTCATCGAGAAATATCGTAAAGAGTACTTGCAAGTTGAGAACAACAAGAATTTCATGAATGGTGATATCGATTTCTTAGGTATCTACACTCCGGATAAGACGGAAGATGGCTTGTCATTCATCGTTGATACGGCATGGGTAAATCGTGGCGCTGGTAATATCAAACCTCAGTATTTGATCTCAATCGATCGTAACGACTTCGAGGGTACACCGGGTGTTGCTTGTACATATACTCATAATCACTATGACAATGAAGGTAACAAGGTAGACGCAGCGCACTGTTCACATGCTACTCCGGCTATCCCCGGTTTCGAGAGAGGTAAGTATTTGATCAACTTCCATGATTTCGCTTTGAAACATGATAAGGCTAATACTTCCGATGCGAAGAAAGACGCCGCTTATATGTGGAAGAAATATGATCGTGCCGGTTTCGTAGAGGCTGTTCGTGTAGCTGATACATTGTTCATCTTGAGAGACGAATTCAAGAACTTGAAGAATGAGGAGATCACGATTGAGGCTTTAAATAAGGCTGAGGAAGCAGCTTGGGCTGCCGCTAAGAAGGCTGGTGTAAGCAAGGATAACTTCGTATCTTACAAATATGTTTTATCTGGTGACAACCACAAGTATGTGACTTGGTCAATGCGTTTCGTTAACAGAAATGCTGCCGCTAATGAGGTTGAGGCTGATAGATCATTCTTGTTTGAATCAATGCAGGCAGACGGTCTTGACATCGCTCCTACAAAAGCTGCTTGGTTGAAAATGCAGAATGGTTGCTTGGTATTGTCTGATAAAGATGATTCTAAGTTTGACGAAACTGCTACCGGTGGTGACGACGCTTTGATCTTCAACGTAGAGCAAGGTGACGATATCGCTACAGACAACGAGACAATCGAAGCTGTGGAAGGTGTTTCCATCACAACTGATAACGGTACTGTAACTATCCAAGGCGCCGTTGGTAAGTCAGTAGTTATCTCTAACATCTTAGGTAAGGTAGTCGCTGAGACAGTTCTTACATCTGATAACGCAACAATTGCCGTACCTGCCGGTATCGTAGCTGTAGCTGTTGATGGTGAGGAAGCTGTTAAAGTGGTTGTTAAATAATTAAACAAATAGATAGGTCAAGAGATGGGGGAATCCCCCATCTCTTCCTTTAAGAAGATATTTATAATTCTGAAATTCCCGTGTGGAGATAGATTCTTCAAGTACACCGCGATGGTAGAACATGCGGGGGTATTAATACTAAAGTAATAAATTAAAAGCTCAGGTCACGAGAACTTCTGTGAAGAAATGTCGTGACCTTTTTTTGTACTCTTAAATCTCTTGCTATGATTATATCTACTCAAGAAACATTGATCTATAAATCAATTAGTCCGGAAGACATTTATTGTTATACTCCCGGAATCACCGTGACTTCGACGGGACGCTTGGTCGTGACTTTCGACTTGGGCGGCAAGGGGGTAAAAGAAATCTATGCTTCTTCGCAGCTGTACACGGAAAGGACAAGACGGTTAGGTATCGGTAAGATTTTTGTATCGGACGACCAAGGCGCTAGTTGGTGTTTTATCTCGGATTTTAATTTTTGGCATGCCCGCCCTTTTTGTATAGGGGAAAAGATATATATCATAGGAAATGCGGGCGATTTATGTATTATATGCTCGGAAGATGATGGGAATACGTGGAGCGTTCCCTCGTTTCTCTCCCAAGGTGAGAAATGGCATTCTTCTGCCTGTAATGTTCTTTTCGCTAACGAGCGGGTTTACTTGGCGATGGAACAGCGTTTTTATAACTCGGAGATAGAAGGCTGGAATGTGGCGGGTTTGAGCCCTACCTTGCTATCTTGCTCTATTCACGATGATTTACTGGATGCGTCTTCTTGGCGACGTTCCGATCCTTTTGTTTTCAGGGATAAGGTACATTTCCCGGAAGGGGTTGGCATTCCTTTTTACGAGTCATTGACCAATAAGCCGCTGGAATTGGCTCCCGGTCGTTTTAATGCGCCCACTGGATGGCTGGAGGCTCAAGTGGTTCAAATAAAGGATAAACATCATATTTGGTATGATCCGGAGGGGAAAACGTTCCATATGTTTCTTCGTGCGCATACCGGAGGGATTGGATACGCTTGTTTATTAAAAGTGAGGGAAGATAAGAACGGCCAGATGGTAACCGGCTTTCAAGAGACTCCTTCCGGACAGACCTTGCTTTTCTTGCCCTTTCCCGGTGGCCATTTGAAATTCTTTATAGTGTATGATGAAATATCCCGATTGTATTGGATGGCATCCAATCAATCTTTCGATTCTATGCGGACGATAAGCTCATTACCTGAGACTTCCCGGTATGGACTCCCGAATAATGAGAGGCATCGTTTACAATTATTATTCTCGAAGAATTGTGTGGACTGGTGTATGGCTGGGATGATCGCTTGCCAAGGGAATGAATTATATTCAAGAAATTATCCTTCGTTATGTATCGTAGGTGAGGATATGCACGTGGTTTGCCGTGCGGCGGATGATCATACAAAGGACCCTCAATACTCTGATTGTATTACATATTATAAAATTAAACGGTTTAGAATGTTAATCTATTAAATGAAGTGATTATGGAAAAAGTACTGATTGTAATACCGGCTCGGTATGATTCAAGCCGGTTGCCGGGTAAGCCTTTGGTTAAGATTAAAGGTATAGAGATGATAAAACGGGTTTCGGATATAGCGGATTTTGTATGTCGCAAAAATGAGTCTTGTTCTTATTTGGTAGCTACGGATGATGAGCGCATCGTCTCGTTTTGCGAATCCCGGGAGATTCCGGTGATGATGACTTCCACGAATTGTAAAAGTGGTACGGAACGTTGCTATGAGGCGGTAAGGAAACAGGACACCAATCCCGGACTGATAATAAATCTGCAAGGCGATAATCCCACGTGTCCTCCTTGGATCTTGCAAGATCTGATTGATACATGGAGAAAGGAGAAGGCGGATGTCCTTACCGCCTCGGTCTTGTTGGGATGGAGCGAATACGATCAATTACTGGCGATGAAAAAGGAAACCCCTTATTCCGGCACGACGGTATTGGTGGATCGGCTGGGATATGCCTTAGCTTTTTCGAAACAAACCATACCCGCTATCCGTAAGGAGGATCAGGCTAGGGATCTTTTGCCTAAAAGCCCTGTCAGGCGGCATGTGGGTTTATATGCGTATAGCGGTCGAGCCCTCGAGTCTTATTTCTCATTACCTCCGTCTGTGTATGAACGCTCTTATATAGAAGGATTGGAACAGATGCGCTTCTTAGAGAATGGCATCAAAATGAGGGTCGTAGACGTCGATTATCGGGGACGTGAGACAACAAGCGGGGTTGATTCCCCGGAAGATGTCAAACGGGTTGAGGAAATACTTGAGAAGTATGGAGAGTTCGATCTTTCGTGACTTAGATGGAATCGTAGATTCTATTTTATCTCCCTACCATACTTTGGAGGAGGTTCTACCTTCTGGCTGTGATGCTGGTCCGGTATGGATGGATTTTGACTGTTGGGTAGACAGCCAAAAGGTGGATATGCGGACATCGGAATCACCCTTACTCTTGAATATATGTGGTATACCCGCATCCGGTAAATCGTATTGGGCGGAGGAATGGCTATCTGAGAATGGGCCTTGTTTGCATATTGCTTTCGACGCTATCATGGAGGCATTATCCGGGTATCAAGCAGATTACTCGCTAGATAGGGAGAATGCGTTCTTACGTTGGGAACTTCCTGCTCGTTTTTTAGGTTACCGTCTTCTTTTGTTGGGATTGAGGAATGGGTGGCCTATTTTATTTGAACATAGTAATGCGTTGAGAGAACATGTGGATTTGTATAAGAAGATAAAGAGTCTTGGATATCGGATTCATATGGTGTGCATCGATGCGACACCAGAAATGGTTATCAAAAGATTGGCTCGGAGGAATCGTTTTTTCCCGGAGGAGCAAGTAAAAAAACGTTGGGATTGCTTGATAGATTTGTTACCTGAATATCAAAAAATAGTAGATGACTTTAAATTAATACAACCATGGAAAAATGTAGAAAACTTGTGATCGTACGGCATGGTAATACGTTTCGTGCGGGAGAGACTCCGACTCGGGTTGGAGCTAGAACTGATTTGCCTCTGGTAGAGGAGGAACGAGCTAGATCTGCGGGACGTTATTTACGTGAAAAGGGGATTGTGATCGACAAGGTGATTTCGGCCCCCTTAAAACGCACATTGGAGACCGCTAACTATATCTTGGAGGAAATGAATGTGGATTTGCCTATCATTCAAGACTTACGTCTTAAAGAGATTGATTATGGGCCGGATGAGAATATGGTAGAAGATCATGTAATAAAACGTTTGGGATCTCTCTATTTAGAAAAGGAGGGAATGGACCGGAAAGACCTAACGGAAGATCGGATCGTGGAGAGGGGACTTTCCGTGATCGCCCAATGGAATGAGAAGGCCGTGGTACCGTTAGGATGGAACGTAGATGTAGAGAAACTGATAAGCGGTTGGCAGGATTTGGCGGCTAGTATACCTGATGGTGAGACTTGGCTGCTAGTATCTTCCAATGGAGTGATGCGTTTCTCCCCCTATATTCTGGGGAATTATGAGGATTTCTGTGCGACTCATGATATTAAGGTTCCGACAGGTGGGGTTTGTATATTTGATTGTGTGGGTGATCATTGGAGGTGTACGGATTGGGGAATAAAGGCTTATAAACTTTTTAAATGATAAATCATGGAAGATATATGGAATATAACAGCTTTGGTAGTTAGTGTATTAAGTGTGCTTTTGTCTCTTTATGCTTTAAGACAGGCTACCACTAAAAATACCTCGGATATGTATCTGTTCTTTATCTCGCAATATGCGAAGGAGGACATGAAATTGGCTTTACGTAAATTGAAAGATATAAAGCGGGGGGTATATCGGTTGGAACAATGGGAGAGTGATATGAAAAATAATTTGCCGAAAGCCTTTGAGTATGACGAGGCGAGACGTTTGGTGAAATATTTTTATGATACTTTAGCCTATATGAAGTTGGAGAAACTAATAGAGGCTCGTTTCGTAAGATTGATTTGCTTGAAGAAAGGGGCATGGCTTTATCTGGACACAGTCGAAGCCATGGAAAAATTTTTTGACAGTGGCTATGATAAAAAGCCATATGCGGTTATTCGGGATGTATGCGAAAATTTACGAAAGGAAGGGTGTTGTCCTCCTTAGTTCATTATTTTCGGCTTTTGGTGATTTAATAAAGCCTTGATCGAAGAAACGATCGGGGCTTTTATATTTATTTCTTAATTTGCCATGACAATATTCCGCAAGTCGAAACCGAATTGAATATACTCATCCTCAGTTATTTGCCTCTCTGTTGTCAGGATGATTAACGCATGCCCTCGATAGGTGTTTCTGTAAGGGGGATGGAAATGGTTGTAATGGTTTTCGAAGAAGCCGCATTTTTTATAGAACTTTAATCGCTTGGAGGAAGTTTCATCCGTAATAGGATCGATCTCTAATAAGATAATCTTATTCAGGCGTTTATTAAAATCCTCCAGCAATAAACCGCCGTATCCTTGTCCCCTAAAGTTCTCATGAATGGCGAAATGTTCGATATATACATAGGTGCTAAAATCCCAGTATGAGATAAAGCCGATAAAGAGGTTATCTTTCAGATAAGCCACTAGATGATAGTTGGGAGATTGGAAGGCCTGTTCTTGTTGTTCTTCTGTTCGCTGCTCAAATAGAGGGAAACTTGCCGTATATATTTGCTCAAAGGTAGGATAGAGAGGATCTTGCTTTCGCGTTATTTCTAGTATGTCCATATGACTTCGCTTTATTTTGATGCGAAGATAATAATCTAAAAACATTGTCATGTCATATTAAAGCTTTATTTTTGGATGATCTTATAATTAAGATATTGTATACGATGATAGCGTGGTTTCGTTATATATGTTTAATTGTTAGCCTTATAATCACCCTGCCGGAATTACTTTCGGCACAACGTCTGGTTTCTCAACGTCAAGAGGATGTAGAGGCTGGTCTTTTATATAACGAGAGCGTCTATATCCTATCTAATTATTCTTGTCTATCCTCCAATTCCCCGGAAAAACTTTCTTTGGACGAGTTGCTGCGGAAGCAGATCGAAGGCTTTTATTTCTATTTGAAGCGGGATACGGAGACAAATGTATTGCTACTAAGGAAACCTGATGGTACGTTTACCCCTTTTAGTGAGTCATTGGAAGCCATTAAGACGGCCTTGGATGCCGACTCCACTAAGGTTATGACGCTTTTCCTTGATTTCTATGTAGAGACGGAGCTGGAATCCTCTTTTAAGGAAATAGGCTTGATGGAGTATGTGCTTGAATATGATACGAAAAACGGATGGCCATCCCTGAAGGATATGTTGAGTTCCGGAAAGCGACTGGTCGTTTTCGAGGTTCAGAAACATTTGAACAGTCCTTCATGGTTGCATAATATGAGGGATTTCGTGGAGCATACGGACGCTGATTGGGGTAACCAACCGGAAGGGGTTGAGAGTTTTGATGAGCGGCTGAAAAAGAATTTGTCTTTATTTACCGGATATAAGTTCTTAGAGACTTCCCGGGGAAATAGTAATGATATCTCGGCTTTAGCCCGGCAGACACCCTATTTAATAGAATCGTTTAAAAGAGCGTGGATCCGGGATGGAAGGGTTCCTAATTTTGTCTTGGTAGATAAGTATTACGCATGGTTAGATGTCTCGTTGGTTACTTTCCGGAATTTCGATATCATTTACGGCGCGGTTACGAATAACAATGAGTTGCTTAACTACGTGAATTGGGATGGGATGTCTAATTATACGACGGGTAAATATTGCTTTCCGCTAGAGCCCGGAGCCGAGTTGATGCTTTCGCCGATCTCTCCGGGCTATAGGATAGAGCCGGCTACGGTTTATGTCTCCGGTACCCAAAGGAAGGCTTTCGCCGGCGATTTTAAGGCTAGACCTTTGCGGATTGACGAGGATATAGAGATTTATTTACCGTTTGAGGGCGATGAGAAAGATGGTTCGTCCAATCATAATCTCACGGTATCTAGGAATGTCGAGTTTATTCAGGACCCTATACGGGGGCAGGTCGCTTCCTTGGAGAATCAGGCCCGTGTGGATTTACCGACCGCTTCGGAACTTCATATGCGGGACCATGATTTCACTGTCGGCGTTTGGTTGAAAATACCTAAGTACCTGCCGGAGAAGGAGGATTATTGTATTCTGGGAGCTAAGAACAGTACTTATCAACAAGCGTTGCATCTGTTGATACGGAACCGGAAACCGTATATGGGATTCTTTAACAACGATCTGGTTGGTAACACGGAGATCGAGCCGGGTAAATGGTATAATGTCGTATGGCGGTATAATAAGCGGAATGGGGAGCAGGCTATATTCGTAAATGGAAAACTGGACGCGATCTCTTTTGATCGTCCGGCTTATCTGGGTAGTGATAGCTTATATGTCGGCTTCGTGAATTTCAGCCAGTCCTCGAACTTCGTGGGTGTGCTGGATAATCTTTGTATTTGGTCTCGTGTGTTGAGCGATAAGGAGATATTGGGATTGAGCAACCAGTTATTAGATTTACATATATCGAATGCGATTACTTGGTTGGATGTCCTTGGAATTGGGTTGATTTTGATGGTTCTGGTCTCGATAGCTTATCTAGGCTATCGGAAGGTGAAAGAAAAGCCAAGGCAGGATGAGGCTGATGCGGGAACGGTTGCGGAGGAGGGAATCGAGGAAGGAACCGAGGAGCCGGATCGTTCTTCGCGAGAGATGCCGGAGGAGATCGAGGAGGTTCCGGTTCTGCGCAATTATATCCGATTGTTTGGAGAGTTCTATGTGTTGGACCGGGATGGAAATGATATAACCTCTCTATTTACCCCCAAATTAAAACAGCTGTTTATCTTGATTATGCTTCACTCTTCCCGTGGAGGTTTCGGAATATCGAGCAAGGACTTGACACGGATGATTTGGGGGAATGACAACCCCTCGAAAAGTACGAAGAGCCTTCGAAGCGTATCTATATTGAAACTCCGGAAGATATTGGAACGTATCGATACGGTCGAGGTCCTATTTAATGCGAATCGATATATTCTCCAGCTTTCGGAAGATGTCTATTGCGATTATTTGGCTTGTTTGGATTGGCTGAAAGATAAACGGGTACGGACTCAGCCGGACTTTGAATATTTCTATGATATTATCAGCAAAGGAGAAGTGTTCAAAGGGGAATCGTTTGATTGGATGGATGATTTTAAAAGTTATATCTGTAATAGTACGGTGGATGTCTTGTCTCGCTTTATCGACACTTACTCGATCGAGGATGAGGCGGATCGGGTGATCCAGATAGCAGACCAGATCCTTCTGAACGATCCTTGCAACGAGGAGGCTTTGCTCTATAAGATCAAAGCCTTGATTTACCAGAACAACTTCAAATTGGCCCGTTATGTGTACGACCGCTTTTGCGCTTTATACCAAGAGATGTATGGCGAGGCTTTCCCCTCTTCTTTTGAGCAGGTCGTACCGTCTTCGCTGATGAGTCAGCAATCTCCCCAGTAATATTATAGTGTGCCTGCTCATTGGCAGGACTGTGCCATCGCTATTGTCACACCTGTGCCATCGTTGTGGCAAGACCGTGCCACCGTTATGGCATGCCTGTGCCATCCGTGTGGCACTCCTCTGGCATTACAGTGACAAATGTATGCACCCCACTGATAGCGATCCTTTCGAATAGGGAGGCAGGTGCTATGCCTCTGACTTATCGAAGATTTTTATAAATATTTCTTGATTTATTTATGTCGCTGTTATTGCGTGAATTATGCTTTGTGCGGATATGAAATTTGCCTTAAATTAGCCCTAGGTTAATGCCTTGTTTAGCGTTCGTTAACTCATGGTTTACTGCTCCTCCCTATATTCGCTCTCGTTGTTTCGCACGAGGAAGCGAAGTTGTGTTTTACTATATATATTTTTTTTTCGACTTTAAATTTAATACTATGAGTAACACTATGTCTGACAAGAATTCGGTGAACTTCACACGTAGGGAGTTCTTAGGTACAGTAGCTGCAGCGGCGGCGTTTACAATCGTACCTCGTTCCGTTTTGGGTGGACCGGGCTATACGGCACCTAGCGATATGGTCAATTTGGCCGGTATCGGTGTGGGTAGCCAAGGTGGTGGCGATATACAGAATATCGCTACTCCGGATGTACCTATTAAAAGGAGATCTTTTGGTGGAGGCGGTATGCTGATGCAACCTTATGCGGGCATCCAGCCACCCAGACGGGAACGAAGAGCGTCGGATAATCCTGTGCAAATGGGAGATGCGGAGAAACAATCGTTTAAGCATGCGAATATTTATGCGCTATGTGATGTAGACCACGATTACTCCGGACATATCTTAGCGGGATACCCGAAAGCGAAGAAGTATACCGATTTCCGGGAAATGATCGACAAGGAGAAAGAGATCGATGCGGTATTGATCGGTACTCCGGACCACACCCATGCGGTTATTGCCGCTTATGCGATGAAAGCTGGTAAGCATGTATTTGTAGAGAAGCCGATGGCTAAGACGATTTATGAGACCCGTTTTTTGAGGGATCTGGCAAAGCAAACCGGTGTTGTTACCCAGATGGGTAACCAAGGGCATAATATTGAAGGGACTATGCAGACGGTCGAATGGATTCAAGGTGGTGTGATCGGTGACGTAAGGGAAGTTCATTTGTGGACAAACCGTCCGATGTGGCGCCAAGGTTATTTTGATCGTCCGGCGGGAGTGGATATACCGTCTAATCTTAACTATGACGTATGGTTGGGACCGGCCCCTGATAAACCTTATAATCCGGAGATGCTTCATTTCGCTTGGCGTGGATTATGGGATTACGGTACAGGCGCTATGGGGGATATGGGAGCTCATACCTTCGACGCTCCGATTTGGGCGCTTAATTTGGGTATGCCCACGAAAATACAAGCTACTTCCACCCCTTACAATAAGGACTATCTGCCACAATCGGAATGCGTGATGTATGAGTTCCCGGCTCGTGGGAATATGCCTCCGGTAAAGGTAACTTGGAGTGATGGGGGTATAAAACCGGCTCGTCCGGCGGAGTTGGAACCGAACCGCCAGTTAAGGGAAGCGCTTTATATAGGCGATAAAGGTCTGATCATGCATGGTACCCATGGAGCGGAGCCGCAACTGATACCGGAAAGACCGGGGTTCGTAGCTCCGGCGAAGACATTAAAGCGACCAAGTAATATTTATGTGGATTTTATCGAGGCGATAAAGGAAGGTCGCAAAGCCGCTAATGATTTTGAGGTATCCGCTAAATTGACGGAGATTATGTTGCTGACGAATGTCGCTGTCGCCGCGCAACGGTTGGATCTTACGTTGGAATATGACGCAGAGAATATGAGAATCACGAATTGTCCGGAAGCGAACGATTATTTCCACTATGAGTATCGTAAAGGCTGGAGCCTGTAAGGGACTTTCTTCTAAGGGTTAAGATTAATTTATAAATTGAATGGTTATGAATAAAGATGTGAACAATGGTCAGTCCAGACGTGAGTTTCTAGGAAGATCGGTCGCTGCTTTGGCGGCCGCGTCTTTCCTTCCGAGTGTTTTCTCTTGTACGGGGAAGAGTGTGGCGGCTCCCGCTCCGGTTGATACGGCGGCGGAGGCAGGCAAGGTTAACTCGAAGTTCGGTGGCGTGCAAATCGGCACGATCACTTATAGTTGGCGTTCCATGCCGGGTGGATTGGAGAATATCATCAAGTATTGCCAAGAGGCGAATATCAGTTCCATCGAGTTGATGGGAGGTGATCTGGAAGCTTATTTAGGAGCTCCGGAGAATCCGATGATGAAATTCTTCCGTCAGCAAGCTCCTCAACCCGCAGCGAAACCGGGTGAGAAACCTGCGGCTCCTCGTCGGATGGGTCCCCCGAAGTTTACTCCGGAGCAGCAGGCTGAGATCGATAAATATAAGGAAGCGGTGAAAGCGTGGCGTCTCGGGTTGGATCTATCAAAGGTAGAAGGTGCCCGTAAGTTATTGAACGAAGCAGGAATATCGGCGCATATCGTGAAGATGGAACCTTCCCGTATGGGTTCGGACGAGGAAATCGATTATGCGTTCAAGGTAGCCAAGGCCATGGGCGCTAAAGCCGTGACGGACGAGATTAATTTGGAGACGGCGAAAAGAGTCGCTCCATTTGCCGAGAAGCATGGGATGTATATGGCTTTCCATAATCATATGCAATATGCCGAAGAAGGGTTTAGTTGCGATCCGATCTTAGCGGTCTCTCCTTCTATTATGTTGAATTTTGACGCGGGCCACTTCTTTGGTTCTACAGGTATCCACCCGAATGAGATGATCAAGAAATATCATGATCGGATCTATAGTATCCACTTGAAAGACAAGACGGGGCCTACGACAGGGGACCAGCCGAATACGAATCAAGTATGGGGACAAGGGGAGATGCCGTTGGAAGACGTGCTCTTGTTGATCAAACAAGAGAAATGGCCTATCTATTGCGATATAGAACTGGAATATGATATCAAGCCTTGGTCTGACTCCGTGAAAGAGGTAGGCACTTGCGTGAAATATGCTCGACAAATATTGATGTAGATTATAGAATGTTGTCTTTGGTATGTCATTAATAGGTATAACGAAAGGGCCGGTTCCTGATGGAGCCGACCCTTTATTTTTCATTTATTGATCTCTTTTACCAAATTGGGCGCGCACTTAAAATGGACAATGGTTCTGGGGATCAACATTAAAGTCTCTCCGCTTTTCGGGTTTCTAGCCAACCTGCTTGTCTGCAAGCGGGGAGTATAAACACCGAAACCCTGTATACATACCTTTTCTCCGGCTCTCGTTTTCTCTAAGATGATGTTATTCAGTTCTTCCAATATGTACCGGATTTCTTCTTTGTCATTACCGACTCTTTTCGATAATTCCTCGATTAGCTGACTTTTATTCATATCGTATTATTTTTTGAGAAGTTTGTTCTTTGCTCTGTTGTTAAATATTTTTTCCTGTATTGCAAAGGCGATAAGCCCGTGTGCCTCCGAAAGAAGCGTCCCAACGAGGATTGGTTCGAAAACTGCGTCTTCTCAACAATCTCTTGGATATTCAAGGTAGAGTTGGTGAGTAATCCTTTTAATTCTAGGATCATATATTCCGTAATCCAATCTTTGGCGGATTTGCCGCTTACCTCCTTAACAACCATGGTCAAGTATTTAGGGGTGATGCATAGAGAGTTCGCGTAGAACGTCACGCTTCTGTTCACTTTGTAATTACTCATGACCAATTGAAAGAATTTGTGGGTCAGTTCTTTCTTGTGTACATCTATCGTTGCCGTACTGTCTAAAGAATTGACTTTATAATGGTTATATATATCAAGGAATAATATGCGAAGTAAGAGTATAACCGACTCTCTTCGATACAGGTTTTCCGGATCGACGGCTTTTCTTATAAGTAATTCAAAGAAGTCTACAAAGGAAAGAGTTTCCACGTCTTCCATCTTGAAATAGTAATGTTGCCTCATATAGAAAAAGAAATGTGGCGAGAAACGACTGATACCGCTTAATATATCAGTATAAAAGGATTCCGTGATCGTGAAATATCTGATTTGGAAATCTACGCTAACGTCCGTTAATGCGACCAATTGCCCCGGCAAGATGATGATGAGCTCTTTAGGGGTTATAATGTGCTTGTTGGAATAGATATCAATTTTAGCGTTTCCTTTTACACAATAGATGACAATCCCTAATCTTATATAAGAAGGGTAAGTGGTAATAGGGAGTTCTTTGGAAAGTGTAAAGATCTTGAAGTCCTTCTCCAAAGAATAATCAATACCACTATTCGGCTCAACTATTTTTTTAATATTTCCCGACATTCTTTTTGTCTATGTTTCTTATGTAAAATTATAACTTCGTCTTTTACTATATTTATCTAGTGGTTGTTTGGTATAATATTACAGAAATATAGGTCTCGTTTTGGCGTTTTTTAAAGTTTGGTTTAAATGATACCTTGAAAAATAACCGCTATTGGATGTTTTTGTTTGTAGGTCTAATACTTTTTTGCAAATACGGTTGAGGTGATGTTAGGGATAACTTGTATTCTAAGGGCTGTGCGAGCTGGATGGAATATGTGTTAGGAAATATTAGTAATTCAGGTTAAGGACAAGCGTGCGAGACAAGAACGGGAAGGATTGCCTCGCACGGCAGGCTTAGGTCGTCTTTTAGATAAACTTGAGTATATCTTCTGCCTTTTCCGCTATATGATCGGGTGCGTATTTCTCTAATTCCGTACGAGGGCGAAACCCCCATGTTACCCCACAGGAGGTCACTTCGCTGTTGATGGCGGTTTGCATGTCTACGTCCGAGTCACCGACATAAAGAGCGTTCTCTTTGGATATGCTCGCTCGTTCTACGATCTCATTGACGATACTGGGATCTGGCTTCGCCTTTACTCCTTCACGCTGTCCGAGAACCTCCGTAAATTGTATGGAAGGGAAGAAATGGGCGATGAGCTTACGGGTAGCGGCTTGATATTTATTAGAAGCGACCGCCAGTTTTATCCCTCTTTCCTGCAACAAGGCTAATAACTCAGGGATACCGGGGTAGGGAACGCTGCGATCTGTGTTATGCAGATCGTAATGCTTCAAGAACTCTTCCCTTACCTTTAGTATATTCTCTTCCGTCTTTTCACCTTCGGGTAACGCACGTTCGAATAATTTGTTGATGCCGTTTCCTACGAAGAAGTTATACTCCTTTACGTCATGTGTTGGAAAGCCGTTTTGCCGCAACGCATGGTTCGTGCTATGGGCTAAATCCGCGATCGTATTTAATAATGTTCCGTCAAGATCGAATATTACTAACTTTTTCATTTTAGTTTTCTGGCAAAATTAATGGAATGTAGAGATATACTTTCCCTTTCGACTGATAAAATAGATGAACCGATTTAAAAATAGATAAAAGTATTAGGTCATATATAAGATATTTGTATCTTTAGGACAGGAATAGAAATCCTTTGTAATATATTGTATAACCTAAAATTGGAACATCATGGGAAAGAATCAATTAATTCACGGGAATGAATTTCATTTGCTGAAACAAGCTGAGATTCATAAAGCTACAGGTAAATTAGTCGAGTCACTAAACTTGGCAGCCGGTTCTACGGGAGGTTTTGATATTTATAAAGTTGTAGAGGCTTATTTTACGGATTTAGAGAAAAGAAAGGAGATCAATGATTTGTTGGGTATTTCCGAGCCATGTGAGACACGTGTCACGGAAGAATGCTTTTCTTAAATAAGCCGCAGTAGGAATAACATAGAAAAAGGAGATACCTGAATCAGATATCTCCTTTTATTATATCTCAAAGAAGAATCAATTACTTACCAGAAAGTTTTTCTTTCAAAGCAGCCAATTCCTCGATGTCACCTAATGTAGTCTTTTCAACCGGACCGGTTACCATTCCAGATTCCTCTTCTTTTTTACCACCACGTTTTGAGGATGCCTTCTTTTCAGAAGTTGCCTTAGCGCCTTTTTGCTCATCTTCAAAGATGCGGCTGTGAGAAAGGATGATACGTTTAGCTTCCTTGTTGAACTCGATTACCTTGAATGAAAGTTTCTCATCTACTTGAGCTTGAGAACCATCTTCTTTTACAAGGTGCTTCGGAGTAGCGAAACCTTCTACGCCGTAAGGCAAAGAGATTACGGCACCCTTATCCAATACTTCGATGATTGTACCTTCGTGGATAGAACCAACCGTGAAGATTGTCTCGAATACATCCCAAGGATTCTCTTCCAATTGCTTGTGGCCTAAGCTTAAGCGACGGTTTTCCTTATCGATTTCCAATACTTGAACTTCGATCTCTGCTCCGATCTGAGTGAATTCAGACGGATGTTTGATCTTCTTCGTCCAAGACAAGTCAGAGATGTGGATCAAGCCGTCAACACCTTCCTCGATTTCTACGAATACACCGAAGTTAGTGAAGTTACGAACCTTAGCCGCATGACGAGAACCTACCGGGAAGCGCTCCTCGATGTTTTCCCAAGGATCAGCCTTCAATTGCTTGATACCAAGAGACATCTTACGCTCGTCACGATCCAAAGTCAAGATTACGGCCTCGATCTCGTCGCCAACCTTCATGAAGTCTTGAGCGGAACGCAAGTGCTGTGTCCAAGACATCTCTGAAACGTGGATCAAACCTTCTACGCCCGGAGCGATCTCGATGAACGCGCCATAGTCAGCCATAACGACAACTTTACCCTTAACCTTGTCACCAACCTTCAAGTTCGTATCCAAAGCATCCCATGGGTGCGGAGTCAATTGCTTCAAGCCAAGAGCGATACGTTTCTTCTCGTCGTCGAAGTCCAAGATAACAACATTGATCTTCTGGTCAAGCTGAACGATTTCTTCCGGATGAGAAACACGTCCCCAAGAAAGGTCTGTGATGTGGATCAAACCGTCTACGCCACCCAAGTCGATGAATACACCGTAAGAAGTGATGTTCTTGACAGTTCCTTCCAATACCTGTCCTTTCTCCAATTTGGAGATGATATCTTTCTTCTGTTGTTCCAACTCTGCCTCGATAAGAGCCTTGTGAGATACAACAACATTCTTGAATTCTTGATTGATCTTAACAATCTTGAATTCCATAGTCTTACCTACAAATACATCGTAGTCGCGGATCGGCTTCACATCGATCTGAGAACCCGGCAAGAACGCTTCGATACCGAATACGTCAACAATCATACCGCCCTTCGTACGACATTTGATGTAACCTTTGATAATTTCGTCTTTTTCAAGAGCCTCGTTAACACGATCCCAAGAACGTGTAGCGCGTGCTTTCTTGTGTGAAAGGATCAATTGTCCTTTTTTGTCTTCTTGGCTCTCGATGTAAACCTCTACCTCGTCACCAATCTTTAAATCCGGGTTATAACGGAACTCGGACATAGGAACAACACCGTCAGATTTGAAACCGATGTTTACAACAACCTCACGTTTGTTCATAGAAGTAACGGTACCCATAACCACTTCTTTGTCTTTTACCGTGTTCAGGGTCTCGTCATACGTTTTTACAAGATCGTCCTTGCTTACTTCGGTGTAAGTCTCGCCTTGCTCGAAAGCGTCCCAGTTGAAATCTTCAACCGGCTGGATGTTTTTTAAATTTTCCATTCTTTAATTGTTAATACTAAGTTTGTTTTAATTAGTAAGTTAGACTTTATGTTGTCATCTCTCAAAAATCGGGGCAAAGGTAATGCTTTTTTTCTGATTGACAAGAGTTTTGAGGGGTAAAAACATTCAATTGGGCCGTGTTGGCTGTAATTACGGAAAACTGTTGATTTTTATTGATATTTATTTTGTAAGTTTGCGAATTGTAAGCGATAAATCAATGAGTAGAGGATTTTTAAGAAAGTCCAGCGTCAATACTTTTATAGGAATAGTGTGGATTTTGTTTGCGGTGAGCGCAAGTGCGCAGAATGCCGTGAGTAAATTTCGTGCGGATAGCATACGCCAATCTTTATCGTGTATCCAAAAACCTCAGGATAAGATACCCCTTCTTAAAGAATTAATCGGCTTGTACTGGCAATTGCCGGAGGAGGTACCGGCGTTGAAAGAGATAATCGATATCGCGATGCCTTTGGATTCCATCGGGATCGTGTACGATGCGATGGCTGGCTTGAGTCGTTATTATTATAATGTGGAAAATAGGGATAGCCTATTATATTGGGTGGGGCAATTGGATTCGTTGGCCTCAAAAAGGCATGAGAGTCCCAGAGGGTTGTTTTTATCCGGTAGCTTGGTTTGTCAGGATTATCTATGGTCCGGCAATTATGAGTTGGCTATGGATAGGGCCATGCGATATATGGATCTGGCCCGGGATAGTAAGAGCGATTATGGTTTACTGCGGGCTTATCGTGATTTAGGAATGGTTTACCAACGGATTAAAAGAGATAGCGATGCGGTAGAGATATTCCAAAAAGGCCTGTATTTATTGAAAGAGGAGAAGGCGAGCTATAGTTTTCGGATTATGTATTTATCTAATATGTTGGAGTCGACCCTACTGTTAGGGCGTTTATCCGAATCAGAGGCGCTTTTGAAACAGTATGAGTTTTTATTGGATTCATTGGAGAGGAGGTATGATCGAGAAGGGACGATTTTCCCGGTAGATCGTTATCGTTGTTTGGTAAATTGTTATTTCTGCGAGCTATGTACCATGAAAGGGAATTTGCAAAAGGCACAGACGTATCTGGATAAGGCAACCGCTTATTTGGATAGTTCTTTTGGGAATAGGGTGGAGGCTCAATATCTCCGGACAAAATCATTTTATTATTGGAAGAAGAAAGATTATAGGCATGCGTTGTCCGCCGTCAATCTGGCTTTAAAAATCAACCGTGATCTGGATAAGTTGGAGATGAAGAAGGCGGTCTTGCAATCGTCCGGTCAATTGCGAGAGGCGATCGCTATCTATGAGGAGATCATTAATAAGACGGAAATGATCAATACGGAAGCTTTTGACCGGCAGATCGAACAACTCCGCATCCTGAATGACTTGAATGATTTGGAAAAGCAAGATCGAGAGTTGAAGTTGAGATCAGAGCAAGAAGTTTTGAAGCAGAGGCAGATCGCTGTATCTATCGGTCTTCTATTGGTCTTGACGGGCTTACTTTATATATTATGGCGTATTTATATGCATACCAAGCGATTGAAAAATGAGTTGCTTCAAGAGAAAGACTCCTTGATCGCTTCGGAGAAGCAGCTTCGTGTCGTGGCGAAAGAGGCGGAGGCGGCGAACAAGAAGAAAAGTGCCTTTATCGCTAGTATCAGCCATGAGATACGTACGCCGTTGAATGCTATTGTCGGATTCTCTGAATTATTAGCGATTAGCGAATATAGTGAGGAGGAAAAGATTGAGTTTGCCGGGGAGGTAAATCATAGTTCGGAGTTGCTGTTGAATCTGGTGAATGATGTTCTGGATTTATCCCGTCTGGAATCCGGCAAGATCAAGTTCAGCGTTAAGCCTAATGATCTGGTTTCTTGTTGTCAGAAAGTGTTGGATTCGATTCGTCATCGTGTAAAACCCGGGGTTCGATTGACGTTTACTTCCTCGCCAGAATCTTATACTTTAAAAACGGATGCCTTGCGTTTGCAGCAGTTGTTGACAAATTTGTTGTCGAATGCCGCTAAATTCACTTCCGAGGGAGAGATTAATCTCTCATTTGCCGTGGATGAGAGCAAAGGTGAGGTTCGTTTCTTCGTTACGGATACGGGCTGTGGAATCCCTGAGGATAAGTGTAAGAAGATATTCGAGCGTTTTGAGAAATTAGACGACTTTGTTCAAGGTACCGGTTTGGGACTTTCTGTTTGCCAGATCATCTCGGAACAGCTTAAAGGTTCTTTATCCGTAGATGTCTCTTATAAGGGCGGTGCCCGGTTTGTCTTTATACATCCAACGAATTTAATTGAAACCCCTATATGAGGCTGATGAATCTATTCGATAACGGGATATCCATACGTATAGGGGTGGTTATTATGATCTCCCTTGTATTTTGCGGCTCGATGAAATCTTCCACGCCTCCTCCCGGCAAGGATCGTTTAACAGAGATCGACAGCTTGGAGAGGGTATTACCGGGCTGCCCGACGATAGCGTCTACTTTACCCATATTGCAGCGGTTGGCTTTGCTTTATCGGCAAGAGCCCAAAATGAAAGATTATTATCAACGTCTTTATGAGAACGCGATGGCGGTGGATTCCATATCTATCGCATATAGGGGATTGAAAGGTATGGCCGAGTATTATTACAATCAGTCTAAGCGTGATAGTTTGGTCTATTGCTGTAATATCGTAGATTCTATGGCGAAGGCCCGCCATGAATATCCGTATGTCTTGTTTGAGGTGAAGAGTTATTCCAGTCAAGATCTCCTTTGGCTAGGGAATTATGAGTTGGCAATGAGTGAGGCGATGGATCTGTATCGGTTGGCGAGCAATCTGAATCATAAATACGGCTTGCTTCGCTGTTCGGAGACTTTGGGGCTGATTTACCAACGTATCCGTAGGGATAGCGATGCCGTAGTCTCTTTTCAGGAAGGTTTGGATTTATTGAAGGATATAAAAGATGTTCCCGATATCATGGATACTAAAATCCGGTTAACTTCTTATCAATTGGAAAGTAGTGTCCGAACGAAACAATATACGTTGACGGAACGAATCTTGGAACAATATAAAGCCCTGCTGGATGAGCAATATGAGATTAATCAAGAAAAAGGTGATGTTTTGCTACTAGAGCGGGAGTATTGGCTGCTTTATTCTTTTTACACGAGCTTTTATCTTTCGAAAGGAGATTTGGCAAATGCCAAGAAAGCGTTGGATAAAGCCTCTTCCTATGTCGGCAATAGTTTGGTAGAGAAGGACTATGCAATCAATACTTATCTAGCGGTTAAGGCTCGTTATTATAAGGCGGCTGGAGATATCCCGTTGGCACTGCGTTATATAAATGAAGTGTTGGAGACAGAGCGATTACCCGAAGATATTCAGTTCAAGGCGGATATCTTAAAGGAGCAGGGCCGACTCGAGGAGGTTATGGCTCTATATGATGAACTTTATAGAACGCTGACGAAAAGGCGGGGAACTTCTTTTCTCCGGCAGGTGAATCAATTGCGAACCTTGCATGAGTTGCATGAAAAGGAATTGAAAGAAACGGAACTGAAGGAAGCCGGGTTACGTATCGCCCGGAAACAAGATTTGTTGGTGTTTATCTTATCTATATCGGTAGTGTTATCGATCCTCCTCTATATCTCGTTTTTATACTACCGCCATCTACGATCCTTGAAAAACCAATTACAGCGAGAGAAAGACTTGCTTTTGGAATCCCAAAGACGATTGATGAAGGAGAAAACCCGTGCGGAAGAGGCCAGCCTGATGAAAAGCGCTTTTCTCGCTAATATGAGCCATGAGATCCGGACCCCGTTAAATGCGATCGTAGGTTTCTCCAGTTTGCTGGTGGAACCTTCTACCGATGCGAAAGAGCGGGAGGAATATTCGTCTATCATCCGGAATAATACGGATTTGATGTTGAATCTGGTAAACGACGTATTGGATTTATCCCGGATGGAGACTGGAGACCTTCATTTCAATATCAAGGATTATCCGCTTTTGGAGTGTTGCCAAATGGCATTGGAGAGTGTGCGCTACCGGATGCCGGATAGGGTTAAATTGACTTTTTCTCCCGCTGGGGAACCAATCGTGGTACATGTAGATAATCTGCGCCTGCAACAACTGTTGACAAACCTGTTGACAAACGCCGCTAAATTTACGGAGAAAGGTGAGATTAACCTATCGTTCCAACTTGCGCCGGATCGGGAAAAGGTATGCATAGCCGTTACGGATACGGGTGCCGGTATTCCCCTTGAAAAACAAGCTGCGGTATTCAATCGCTTTGAGAAGCTGGATGATTACAAACCCGGTGCGGGTTTAGGGCTTTCTATCTGTCTTTTGATCGCCGAGCGGCTGAATGGTTCCTTGTCCATAGATTCCTCGTATACGGACGGAGCTCGCTTCGTGCTTATCCTTTCTTGTGAAATAGATTCCTCAATTTATAATCCGCCAATAGAAGTATGAGCGTGATGGCCCCTATGTATAAATAGAAAGCCAAGGCCGATGTGCTTATTGTGGGGACGGCTATCTTGGGTATCTCCATATATACGAAAGATACGATCGCAAGGGAAATCATGATAAGCGAGGCCACGATCGCCGCTAACAGGCTGAACCGTTCGTCACGTTTCTTCGCCTTTGCGGACTCAAGCATGATTTGTCTCATTACGTTCGAACGGAACGAGGCGGGAAGCTCCTCCTCCGGTATGCGTTTGAATAAATCCCCCAATAAATCGGGTTGTTCCTTATTTGTGTTTATCTTACTCATGATCCATTTCATTTAATAATACAAACAATTTTTTTCGGATGCGATGTAGCTTGACTTTAATATTCGAGGCGGTCAAGCCGGTGATAGAGACCAGTTCTTCTATTGTTTTTTCTTTCCAATAAAAGAGCAAGATCAAGGCCCGTTCGTCTGGTAGAAGTTGTTCAAGGGCGACTTCCAATCTTTGAACCTGTTCCGTGGATTCGGTTTGTCCGAACAGGTTCGTGACCTCCTCCTCCGATACGTTTTCAAGTGTAGTCTCCTCAATCGCTAGAAACTCATATCTCTTCTTCCTGACCGATGATATCGCCGTGTTATAGGCGATCCGGTAAATCCATGTGGAGAAACTACAATCCCCTTTGAATGAGGCGAGGTTTTTGAATACCTTCATAAACGTATCTTGCGCCAACTCCTCAGCCTCCTCTTGGCTTCGTACCACTTTGAGGATCAACGAGTGAATCGGACGGCTATACTTGTCCAAAAGGCAAGCGAAACATGCCACGTCCCCCGCTTGTATCCTTTGTATGTAATATGTATCGGTATACAATTCCATTGTACTTAATGGACGCAAGCCGGGTAAATAGGTTACAACTTGCGGTAACAAAAATAAAAAATATTTTTCAGCCCGGAGGTGTAACCTATGGGAAACTGTTGCGTCAAATTAGCAAACAATATGAATGAATCAATTAAAATTATACAGTTATGATGGATTTTATTTCTGTTCCGCTAGTTGTCGGAATCGTTTGTGCAGGTATTTACGGATTATTTGAGTTGTTTGTTCGCAAGAGGGAACGTTTGGCGATTATCGAGAAGATCGGTGATAAACTGGATGCCTCTGCTTTCGATGGCAAATTGGGACTGCCTAACTACATGCGAAACTTCTCGTTCAGTAGCTTAAAGGCCGGGTGTCTTTTGGCGGGAATCGGATTAGGTTTGTTGGTAGGCTTTATTATTAATATGTGTATGGCGACAAATTCTTATTATGATGATGGTTGGTACAGGCATGAGGTAGCGGGTACGGCTTATGGGGCTTCGGTTCTTTTGTTCGGGGGAATCGGCTTGATAATAGCGTTCGTCATTGAGTTGAAACTAGGTAAGAATAATAAATAGCCATAGGCTTGCCTGTATAGACGTAGCGTGCTGCATGCAGCACGCTACGTCTACAGGTAGATCTCCCCGAAGAATTCAGGACAATGGAAATTAGGCTCGGGAAGGTCGATCGGACTCCAACTTACGAAATGCGGATTCATTGTCTCATCGGCGCATTTATAGAAGTTCCCTAGTATTTTCTCCGGCAGATTACTAGGATCTAACCCCATCAACTTGAGTGGTATGACTACGATCAAGTTCCATGTATGAATACCTTTAATCTCCTCGAATGCCCTTCTTCTCACGGATGGGAGTCTTATGATGCTTTTATACTCTTCTTGCGAAAGCGACGTCTTGATATCCCGTGAGGTACGGCGGGCGGCATCGCAAGTCCCGATACAATTAAACTCGAAATTCATATAATGCGAGTCACCTTCCTTTTTCATGAAGAATTCCACGCAACTATCCTTATGGACCGAAGAATTGTCCATCTCATAAGACGCCTTTAGCGAATTACCCTGCACGCTATATCGTATATATAGATTTTTCTCTGTCCGGGCTATATTAAAAGCGGTGATCGGCTTATATGGATACTCATGCCAATTGGCATGGGTGAGGAACTCACGTTGGGATTGCACCTCAAGAATCGGTTCTATGGATGTTATATCGAGTACATCCAGAACAGGGATAACAGGAACTTTCAGTCTTTTCATTTTAACTATAGATTTGAAGTAAAGGCCATTGTAAGTAGGAGGTCAATAAAACCGATAGGGCACCGATAATAGACAATACGATAATGACAGAGCCCACGATCCGGTTCAGTAACCAAATACCTCTAACGTTGAACCATTTTCTCAGTTTTCCAATAATATATGTTATGCCGAACCACCAAAGAACGGCCCCTAACCCTATGCAAACAATGCCCAATACCAGCAGCCAAAACGAATGTTCAGGCAGCACGAAACCAAACCGGGCGAATAATCCGATATAGAGCAAGACGATTAAAACGTTGCTAAAGGTAAGTAGAAAAGCTGTAATAAAGTCTTGGGTGAACGATAATTTTTTTTCTCGGTGTTTCTTTAGGTTCCTAGTCGGGTTGCTTTGGAAGATATAATACCCGAAAATGCCGAGAACGATACTTCCGATCAATTGCAGGGGCGCTTGGTTCGCCTCCACGAAGTTGACCACAACTCCCATGCCCAGACAAGTCAGTGCCGCATAAATCACGTCGGATAGAGCGGCCCCTAATCCGGTGACGAACCCGTGCCAACGTCCTTTATTTAGTGTTCTTTGTATACAGAGCATACCGATGGGGCCCATGGGGGCCGAAACCAATACACCTATAATGATTCCTTTACTAACGATTCCTAGCATTAAGTTGAGTCTCTTCTAGTTTCTTGGGCAAAGATACATCCATTCCGCGATAAAAAAAAGGTAAAAAACGTAAGATACTGTAGGGACGAGGCTCGCTCGTCCCTTATTTCGGGAAATTGGGACTGTACAATAGGGTCGTATCGAGAGTCATCAATTTACCGTCTTTCACGAATGAATCTCCTCGCTCGGACAGATGCTCTACCATCATCTTGCGTAATTCGGACAACTTATTCTGATAGGCTGCGTCCTCACTAAGGTTATGTGTCTCTCCCGGGTCTTCCCGTAAATCGAACAACTGCTCGCTTCCGTTGTGGAAATTCCATATATACTTAATCTTCCCATCGGTAAGGGCTGCCCAGTAATTATCGTCGCTATAGCAAGTGGCATGCTCCATGTCTATATAGGGGCGCCATTGTTCCTGCTGGCCTTGGATCAGCTTGAGTAAAGACCGCCCGTCCATATCGGGAGGAACCGACCCGCCGGCGATATCGATAAAGGTAGGCAAGAAGTCTCTCAGTTCTACAGGTTGTTCTATGCTGCTTCCGTCCGGTATGGATTTGGATATACCGGCGGGCCATTTTACGATATAAGGAATATGGGCCGAACCCTCGTACGGATAGGTTTTCCGCCAATGATAATGATCGCCCAACATATCACCATGATCCGCCGTGAAACAAATCAGGGCATTGTCGTACATACCTTTGTCTTTTAGGGTCTGGATGATTTGCCCTACTTGATCGTCGATAAAGGTGATATTGGCGTAATAATGGCGACGGGAGTTTATGGCATACGCATCCCCGAAATTACCGAATGGGGCATCCGATGCTCCTTGGAGAGGATCTTTCGGCTCGGCGTATTGTCCGCACCAATCTCCTATATGGGGTTTCGGGATATCTGCGTCCTTATACATATCCAGATAACGTTGAGGCGGATCATAAGGACTATGCGGGCGGGCGAATGATATCTTGAGGAATAAGGGCTTGTCGTTGTCGTAGTTCCGGATCAACTCGCAAGCGGTCTGTCCGGTCCAAGCCGTAGGATGAAGCCGTTCGTCTAACTTATAGACACCGGCGGCATGGTCGTTCCAGCCGATACCCGTAAGATCCGGGTCTTTGCCGGGTGCCTGCAATTGAAACCATTCCCGGTAATCGCTGATGAAATCGGGACTTTCCACCCGGCCACTCTCGTCGATCAAGGTCGCGTGGAATCCGTGAAGTGCTTTCTGCGGAAACCAATGCATCTTACCGATCCCGAAGGTATAATACCCCAGATTCCGCATCATCTGAGGCATCTCGTAACGATACTTCAAGGCCATGCGTCCGTATCCCAGCATACCATGATGCCAAGGAGACATCCCGGTCAATAAACCGGCCCGTCCCGGAGTACTACTTGGAGCGGAGGAATATCCGCTCACGAACAACGAGCCTTCTTGCGCCAGCCGGTCGATATTCGGTGAGATCACCGCCTTGTTTCCCATGCAGCCGAGGGCGTCGCCCCGTTGTTGATCGGTCATGATCAGGATGATATGCGGCTTACCGCTCTTTACGGGCATGGCGGGAGAGACGGCGGTCTCTGCCTCTTTCCCGCTTTTGCTATGCGTCATCCCCGGAAGTGTCGCACCCAGACCGATTCCGAGGGATGACTTAATGAAGTTTCTTCTTTCCATTATTTAGCCTTGATTGTGTGATCCCGAACTCCTTTTAAGATTCCCTGCAATTGGAAAACGATCTCCGGATGTTGCAAGGCCTTGTTTCCTTCCTCGTAGACCTTCGTCATGTCGTATAACTGAGGCTCGGGGGAATATCCGGTCTCAATCTTCTCATATTCCATGATAGCGGAACCTACGCTCGGCTCGATATATTTCCAATCTTTCGTACGGACGGAAAGTGCCTTATTAAGCGCTTGCTCGATTACCCACGGGCGGTCTTCCTTGCTTTTCCCGATCCAAGTATCCAGATAATCATAGCTATCCGGCGCGCTTCCTTCCGGAAGACGGGAATTCGTCAGTGAGGCAAGGGAGGCGAACCAGTCGATCTGGCTCACTAGCGCATCTGATACGGCGGCTTGCTTGATCTCCTTTGGCCAATGTACGATAGCCGGGATACGGGTTCCCCCTTCGAAGGCACTGTATTTATTACCTCTAAGCGGTCCGGCGGGTTTATGATCGCCTAATAGCTCCACGGCCCGGTCCGCGTAACCATCATCTACGACAGGTCCGTTATCGCTTGACAAGATGATCAAGGTGTTTTCCGTCAATCCCATCTCATCCAATGTTTTCATCAATTGGCCTACGCTCCAGTCGAATTGCTCGATAGCGTCGCCCCTCACGCCCATCGGGTTCTTTCCCCGGAAACGGTCGTGCGGGAAGCGGGGTACATGCACGTCGTTCGTGGCGAAATACATGAAGAAAGGCTTCTCTTTATTCTCCTTGATAAAATCGATGGCGTGTGTCACGATAGAATCGGCGATATTCTCGTCTTTCCAAAGCGCCTTGCCGCCACCTTTCATGTAACCGATACGGCTGATTCCGTTTACGATGGATTGGTCGTGCCCGAAACTAGGCTTCTGGTTGTATAATAATTCCGGATTATCTTTTCCGGTCGGCTCTCCGGGAAAGTTCTGCTGGTAACTGACATAGATCGGGGCGTCCGGATCGTAGTTCGCCACCTGCCCGTTCTCGATGAATACGCAGGGGACGCGGTCTGCCGTCGCCGCCATGATATAGGAATAATCAAATCCCAGATCGCCAAGGGCGGTGGGGAGTGGGGCGTTCCAGTCTTGCTCTCCCGCTTTGTCTCCTAGGCCAAGGTGCCATTTGCCGATAGCGGCCGTGGCGTATCCCGCGTTCTTGAACATATCGGCTATCGTATAACGCTCCGGTCGTATGATCATTCCGGCGTTTCCCGCGGCGATGTCCGTTCCCGGGCGGCGCCATGCGTACTCTCCGGTTAGCATGGAATATCGGGAGGGCGTACTGGTAGAGGCGGTCGCGTGAGCGTTGGTGAAGCGGATACCGTTCTTGGCGAGCCGGTTGATATTCGGGGTTTTCACTTGCGTGCCGTCGTAGCATTCCAAGTCTCCATATCCCAAGTCATCCGCATAGATGAACAATACGTTTGGCGTTCTAGGTGTAATGTCTTGTCTCTGTTGGGCTTTTGCGATACCGGCTGTAAGAAGCGAGGCACCGATCCCTACGATAAGTGTTGATTTCATGTTGTTTATTATTTAGATGTTCTTGTTGTGTATCTGCGATTTCTTATTCATGGCATGTTCTATGGACATTAATTGAATTATATACAAAAATAACCAAATTATTTCAGAATAAGGGTAACCACACCAAAATATCTATGAGATGGAGCTTAGGAAGAAATGCTTTTTGGCTCTGGTTAAAAGGGGGGCTTATCGTATATTTTCATGTACGCTCTTGCTCCTTATCGTATAATGCTGTAAAAAGTCGTACGTGTTTCCCGAAAAACATGTACGACTTTTTACAGAAACACGTACGTGTTTTTCAAAAATCACAATCGTGCTTTTAAGGTGTTGATATTAAACAATTTATATATTTGTGCCATTTGTATACCTTATTGTATATTATTATTACCAAGACGGAACACGCACTGCCTATACAAGAGTGGGTAATGAAAGTGTAGAATGTAATTCTCAACAACTTCTTTCATTGATATTGAAGGGTATGCACATGATATGGGATTCACTTCCTACCCAAGTGGATGCCAGCGAACATTCTTGTAAATGAAGAAAAGTTCGGAGAGAAGGTTCGGAGAGTCCCATAAAAGTTCGGAGAGTGAGTTCGGAGACACTGCGGATAAGCCTAAAAATATAGGTAGAACAGCACAGAAGATCATCGACCTTGTCATTTCCGACCTTTCTATGTCAGCCGAAGCTATGGCTTATAAAATTAGGTATAAGTTTCCGTGCTGTAGAAAAACAAATCGCAAAATTGCGTTCTATGGGTATATTGTCTCGTGAAAGCGCAGACTTTGGTGGTTATTGGCGTATTATTTTAAGTTACCATTTTGAGGGGATGAGACGCAGCACGCTGCGTCTCTACAACTGGAGACAAAATTGGGCGAAAAAAGTAAGTTAACTTCGTTGGCAAAGTAAGTTAACTTACTTCGGTATTTTAATTAACTTACTTTGCCAACGAAGCTAGCTTACTTTGAAAGTGAGGCATTGGGGGGTGGAAATCAAATAAAATATTATACATTTGCATGACTGGATAAGTCAAAGCAAATAATAGGTATCAAACAATGATAAACTAAAAAACATATGGATTATCTTAGGTTGAAATATTATTAATACGTATATTTGCGACAAGAAAAGGCTTTTAAGTTAAGAGCCTCGTGTTGCGAGTGATATTTGTTCCATTGATTGAAAATCGGCAAAATTTTCTTACAATTCCCAATGGACAAAGAAGGCCCCGCAACCCTTTACCGACTATACGTGTTATCTATGCTGCCGTAGGTAGTAGAGGTATGTTATTGTATATAGATAAAGGGGGCGTGTGGCTGACTTTACTGGGAGTTGGGTCTTTGCCGAACCTTCAATCATGTAAATGTTCAGTCTGCGCCCTTTCCTTATATCTTAATGAAAGGACCACTACTTAACAAAAGCCATATAGCGCCCGTCTTTACGAAGGACATCTTTTCTAAAACATGTCCGGATCTTGTAAATCTAATAATTAATTATGTAAAGTGAATGGCTTATGGACGCTTGTGATATTGATGAGATCCAGAATCTCTTTATTTACTACTCCGCTTGTTTCAGCAAGTATTTTCCAGAGTTAGGGTTTTATTGTAATGAGAGGGAATTCCAGATACATGGTATCGTGCGGAGATATAGTGACATTACGGGAGTGTCCCATGATGGCTCTTATTTCTTAATTGAGATGCGAAAAGAATACCTGATCTACTTACCGTTATTGGTCGGTTCCAAATTCCGCATTTTAACTAAACAAAAACAACTTTATTCGTAATACAATCTTATGCTTATGCCAGAACTCATATCCATAGAAGAAGCCGCCCGTATTACCGGTTTCCCGTACGAGGAGATTGAAGATTGGGTAAAATCCCGAAAGATAACCTCTTTCCATACGAGAACCGGTACACGTATGGTAGATCCTGAGAACCTACGTGATTTCATTGCCCATATCGAACATCTAGGGATTCAAAAACTATACTTGCAACTGGTCATTCAAGACAAGGAGGAGGAAGCCGACGAGATTATCGCCCAGTACGACGATTACCTTTTCTGCCTACGATCCTTAAAGAACATCTCTCCCCTACTTAAACAAATTATCGCCGAACTATCCACATTTATAGATGATAAGCAAGATCGGTATATATTCACGGAAATAACCTCTGGGGCAAAAATACTGGACGTAGCCAAACGCTGCGATATATCTTACGATAGGATGTGCTACCGATATAAGAACATAGTACTCCGCTTGCAGGAAAACACCGGATTCTTAGCCGAATATAAGAAAACGATCAGCTGTCAAGACCTAGAGATAGAGCGCCTGCGACTTGAGAAGCGAAACATGGAATATGAGCTGAGAACGCTCTATAAAGCAGTCCTCAAAAGTGGCTTGAGTCTCGATGCTCCGAAATCGTCGTTCGATATCCCCACGGATGCGGCCAGACGGATCTCCCTACCGGTCACAAGCCTAACCCTGTCTCCCTACATCCGTAAATGCCTCCAAAAATTGGAGCTGGAAACTATGGAGGACCTATTGCGCTACGCTAGGAAGAAAGGGCTCGATTCTTTGTTGAAGATTCCGGGATTCGGCCCTCTCGGTTTAGACCAGTTAAAATTTCAGCTGGAAAAGCATAAGATCATGAATAAGGCCGGAGACTCGGATCTCTATCAATACATCATCAATGAGCCGGATAGCTGAACACAAAAAGAGCCTCTCTTCACAGGGAGGCCCTTTTTATGTGATGCCGGAAATAACCAATAAAAACTTCCCGACACTACGGTGTTAATCATCTTATATGCTTACATAAAATTAGCAGAAGGCTTTGGTTTGCGATATACTAATAGTGTTACATTCTTTTTGACATTGCAAAGATACGTCGACCTATAAGGGTGCGCAATACCTATATATATGTAAAAAAGGAGAGTTCGTACCTATTAATTGCTATATTCTTCTTCATGGCCAGTGAAATATGGCGTAAAAAAGGCGTGAAACCAAGTGGAATCACGCCTAAATCTATCTATGCCTTTATTTTTAATGGGCAAGCTTCAACTGATTCTCCAAAGCCTGTTTTATATACCCGTTAATCGTAGTTCCCGCCTCTTGCGCCAATGCTGCGATTCGGCTATGTATTTCTGGTGAAATACGGATATTTAACGTGCCGCTATAAGGTTTACGAGGTTCCACGCCATCAGCCAAACAGCCGGCAAGATAGCTTTCTACTCCGGCTTCAAAATCCGCACGAAGTTCATCGATAGTATTACCTTCATAAAGAATTAAATCTTTACTCATACCAAGTACCTTTCCGCAAAGACAGTTATCAGCCTTACTGTACTCAACAGAACCTTTATAACCTTTGTATTCCAAATAGTCCATATTGAATCATTTCATTTAATTAAACCATTACTTTTTAAATGCTGATATATCGCTTTCATCATCCACTCCTTCATAATACTACCCGGATGCGGTTTATGAATATCAATATATTGTCCCGTCTGTTCATTTTTAAATCTCACGCGAGAACCTGACGTTGCACCTTTATTATGCTCGTTATAGCCATAAGAAGAAAGCAATTTTAAAGTTTCCTCGTAGGTGAAATCTTTAGGTAGTTTACAAAAATGCTCGATCAACTTTTCTTTAGAACCCATATCCTTGTTCTTTCTGCAAATGTAACTAATATTAGTTGCAAAACAAAAGAATATGGAGGAAAACTTCCCGACACTACAGTGTTAATCATTTAATGATCTTCTCGCTTGTAATAACTAACGCTTACCTCTGAAATAATACAAAACCGTATTTTCCAAAATTAACTATCAAGTTGTCTTGCGGGTCAATAATGGGGCCTATCGGGTGTGACGTCCTGAAAATATTCTTCAGGGATACCTATGAGTAGGTAATTAGGGTCTCATTTTACCTACTTCGGGCGATTGTAGCAAATTCTCAGCCCCTGTAATTTTGCCAAAAATTATAAAACGCAATGAGAACGTTAACAAATTTATTAGCGATTGGATTACTTTCCTTTACCGCTCTACATGCTCAAGAGAGTAATATGAGCTCTACCGTAAAGGCATCGGAGATGTATGCCGACGGTTTTTCTAAATTCCGTTTTGGAGGATATGGTGAGATGGCTGCCAGTTATATGGATTATGACTGGAATTGGGTGACACCTCAAGGTACATCACATATGAATCGGGCTACTGTCTCTATCCCTCGTTTTATTTTAGCTTTTGATTATAAGTTCTCTCCCAAATGGGTACTGAGTTCCGAGATTGAGTTTGAGTATGGAGGAACAGGCGCCGCACGGGAAGTGGAGTGGTACGAGGAGAATGGAGAATATGAGACCGAGATCGAGAAAGGTGGCGAGGTCGCCTTGGAGCAGTTCCATATCTCTTATCTGATGAACAAGCATTTAAACTTCCGTTTTGGACATATGATCGTACCGGTAGGCTTGACCAACGCACATCATGAACCCTTGAACTTTTTTGGTGTATATCGTCCGGAAGGAGAGACTACCATATTACCTTCTACTTGGCATGAGACGGGTGTGGCTCTATTTGGTGATTTAGGAAATTTCGATTACGAGTTACAAGTCGTTTCCGGTCTGGACCCACAAGGTTTCCGTATGGAGAACTGGGTTGGCAAAGGTACGCAAGGCGCTTTCGAGGAAACTCAATTTACGCATCCTGCCTTTGTGGCTCGTGTCAACTATAATGGAGTGAAGAAATTTAAAGGCTTACGTGTGGGCGCTTCTTTTTATTATAACCAACCCTCTAAGAATAGTAGCAAACCGCTGCGTAACCAAGGTGAGAAATATCCGCTTACCATCGTGACGGCGGACGCTCAATATAAAAGTCCGAACAATAATTTGATCGCCAGAGGTAATATCGTTTACGGCCATCTGGGCAACAGCAACGCTCTGACGAAGGTAAACAATAACTCATCTTCAGCTTCCGGATATCCTAATTCAACCGTGGCGGAGACCGCTGTCAGTTATGCGGCTGAGGTTGGCTATAATGTAGGTTCCTTCTTTAGTCGGAAAGCCCCTAGAATTTATCCTTTCGTTCGCTACGAATATTATAATCCGATGCAATCCGTAGAAAAAGGCAGTAATAAACTGGCGGATAGACGTCTTCAAAAGAGCGTGATTACGGCTGGCCTTAACTATTACGCGTTGCCTAATCTGGTCGTAAAGGCGGATTATGCGCACCGTATTGTAGGTAAGGGTGATTATAATAGCCAGAATATGGTTTCTGTCGGTATCGCTTATATCGGCTGGTTCTTATCAAGATAATAGACTATTAACAAATATATATGTAAGAATATGAAAAAAGTACTTTTATTACCCATGATGTTGATGGGTGTGGCTTTGAGCTTCACTTCTTGTGGAGACAACGATGATCCGGGTAAGGACCCCGATGTTGTAACTTATGACTTTAAGAATCTTCCTGCGGATTCGGGTGCAAAACCAACAGAAGATCAGATGAGTGCGGTTGTCGCTACTTTCGTTGATGAGGTAGCTTTGCCTACCTATAAGGACATGTTGACAAAGATGACCGCCTATAAAAATGCGGTAGACAAGTTCATCGCGTCTGGTTCTAAGAATGATTTAGCGGATGCCTGCGACGCTTGGCGTGCGGTTCGTGTACCTTGGGAACAAAGTGAGGCATTCTTGTTCGGTGTGGCGGATTTGGCACAGCTCGACCCGAGCTTGGATAGCTGGCCTTTGGATAAGAACGGTATAGAGGAGATTATAGCTACAGGAGAATTCAGCAAGATTTCAGGAGCTGTAGACGAAGACGCGGAAGATGGTCCTCAAAATTTACGTGGATTCCATACGGCGGAAAAGATGTTATTCTTAGACGGCGAGCCTCGTGATCTGGAAACAAGCCCGTTCGCAAAGAATGAATTGGAGTATTTGAAGTTAGTGTCCGAACGTATGTTATCTGATACTCAAGACTTATACAATGGTTGGTTGAAAGGCTTAGGAACTTCGGATGTTCCTTCTTCTTATGCGGAGGCTATGAAGAAACATGACGGTTCTGCCTATTCCATTGGTAATGTTTATCAGGCGATTGAGCTTATGCTGAATGGAAATAATGGTATGGCTGGAATCTCCAATGAAGTAGGTTCCGCTAAGATAACTGACCCGGTGACCGCATGGAATGGAAGTAATAAAGACGCTACTGACCCGAATAACCCCGGTGTCTTGGCTGTAGAGTCTTGGTATAGCTGGAATTCCTTGGACGACTATAAGAACAATATCGTAAGTATCAAGAACGCTTATTTCGGCGGTCGTGATTTGGATGAGGAATCCGCTTCCGAGAGTAGCTTGCATGCGTTGACTAAGATGATTAATCCTACGTTGGATAGTTTGATGGTAGTTCAAATTGATAAGACAATCGACGCTATCAATGCGATCGGCTATCCTTTCCGTAACAATCTAGGGGATACGGAGCATATCAATACAGCTACAGAAGCTTGCGCTGATTTAACGACAGGTTTGGGCGTTGTTAAGTCTAAGTTCACGAACTAATCGGACAAGCCGATACGATGAAACGAAGATTACTTCTATTATTCGCTTTATCCGGTAGTCTGCTGTGTAGTTGCGAATCCGAGGACTTGGAAAATTGGCAAGTTAAGAAACCCAATGGGCAGGTAGCTTCCGAGAAGGAATTGTCCGCGGGTATCTCAACCATTTTCTCCAATGCCCCGGATGCGTACGATACGCAGGCAAACTGGGTTACGGGCGAATTAGAGACGCGATTTAATCGTGGTGATGGATTGTACGACGATGCTCGCGGTGTTGAGAATGTGGATGGTGGAGGACTAGGGCCGCTTTATGCCGGATATTCTTGCGGTTCCTGTCATAAAAGTACCGGGCGGACCCGTCCGGCTATAGCCGATGGAGGTTCCGGCCCCGGCTTCTCATCCATGCTTATTTATATATCACGTAAAAGTGGCGGCTATTTTCAAGATTACGGCCGGGTACTACATGATCAAGCGATATACGGAACGAAACCGGAGGGAAGGGTTAAGATTACTACTACTTCCCAAAAATATACGTTCCCCGATGGGGAGGAATATGAGTTGGTCACTCCTCATTATGAGATAAAAGAATGGTATGCCGATAGTATCCCGATGTCGGATTTACGGATTTCCGTACGTCAACCCTTACGGCATGTCGGAATGGGGCAGATGATGGCGCTCGACTTGGATATGCTAAAGCAAATCGCTGCTAAAAGCAATTATCCGGAATATGGTATTAGTGGACGTATAAACTATGTGACGGAAAAGGGAAAGAAACAGATCGGTATCTCGGGCAATAAAGCGAATCATGCCGACTTAACGGTGGAATTGGGATTCTCTTCCGACCTCGGTGTGACGAATGATCGTTTCCCGCATGAGGTAGGAGAAGGACAGAGTAATATGATGGGTTTTGCCATGACCGGGGCGCAGGTCTCTACGGAAGATATGGAAGATGTGGATTTATACCTCCAGACCTTGGGGGTACCCGCCCGTCGGAATGTGGATGATCCTACGGTTCTTCAAGGAGAGCAACTTTTCTATCAAGCGAAATGTCATTTATGCCATGTGACTTCCTTGAAGACACGCCCTCGCGGATCTGTCCTTTTGAATAATACGGAATTGCCTCAATTAGGTAATCAGGTGATCCATCCTTATTCGGACTTTTTATTGCATGATATGGGGGTTGAGCTAGGGGATGATTATCCCAGTGGCTTGGCCAACGGTAATGAATGGAGGACTACCCCGTTATGGGGATTGGGATTACAAGAGGTCGTAAACGGCCATACCTATTATTTACATGATGGCCGTGCCCGGAACCTGACGGAGGCTATTATGTGGCATGGTGGGGAAGGGGCTGCGTCGCGTACCCTATTCTCTCGCATGACAAAAGACGAGCGGGCCGCTTTGATTAAATTCCTACAAAGTTTATGAATAAATAACGCATAGAATCGAAATGAAAAAAATATATAGGACGTTGCTTGTGGTGCTTCTATCAGCGGGTGTTTTCTCCGTGAAAGCTCAAGATACAAAGAAAGAGATGGATGATAAATATGTAGAGAACGATGTGGTTTCACTAGCGGGAAAGAAGGGCTTTTCCTTTTCTACCAAGGCTGGTGACTTTTTGTTTAAGCCCTATGCGTTGGTACAGGCAAGCGCTTGCTACAACCGGTATGACGACCAAGGGCTGGAAAGCCATTATGCCAAGAGCGTAGCGAACTCTGGTTTCGCGATCCCTAACGCTATTCTCGGTTTTACGGGTAAGGCTTTTGGACGGGTTACTTTCAATTTATCGCTGAATGCCGCTAAGAGTGGAGGGGCCTTATTGCAACAGGCTTGGTTCGACGTAGCGATCAAGGAATCGTTTCGTATCCGTGTCGGTAAGTTCAAGACACCGTTTATGCATGGCTATTTAAGTACTTTGGGGGAGACGTTGTTTCCGGTACTGCCTTATTCCGCTTCCCAATCCGTATTGCTTCCTTACGACGTGAATTATGTTATACCGAATATGTCCACGGGATTCGACTTGGGTGTACAGGTACATGGTTTGATCAATGATAAATGGAATTATCAAGTCGGTATTTTTAATGGTACGGGTATCGACGTGAATTTGGCGACTAAGACAAACTGCGATGATCATAAATGGTTGCCTTCGCTGTTATATGCGGGTCGTCTGGCCTTTATGCCGAAGGGGGAGATGCCAACGTCTCAAGGCTCGCCGGAGAATCTGAACGACGATAAGATGTCTATCGCCGTATCTGCCTCTTATAATGCGGAGGCTGAGTTCTTGACCAGTAGCGACACCCGTGTGGGCGTTGAGTTCGCATGGATCAAGAACCGCTGGTATGTAGCAGCCGAAGGTTATTATATGAATATGCATTTTACCAAGATCATGCAAAAGCCGGATAAGAATTTCTGGGGAGCTTACGCTCAATTGGGCTATTTCATCACTCCGAAATTACAGGGTGCTTTGCGATATGATTTCTATGATCGAAACGCTACGGATGAGGGTGGTTTGTTAAATATGCCCGCCGCTGGTTTGAATTATTATTTCTTTAATAATAATTTGAAACTACAGGTTATGTATCAATATTTAGGTCGTAGCGGTCATGCTACGCAGAATGACCGGGATGAGGACGCTATTGGATTGGCTCGTCACTCCGCTACGGCTATGTTGCAGTTCACGTTCTAATCTTTGGGTATGAAACTATATAGTCTATATATAATGTATGCCTTATTCCTGTTATTCGGGCTGGGTTGTGATGAGGGTAAGATTTATCCGGATGAGACGGTTGATTCCGGGCGAACCGCTACCGTGTCACTTTCTTTCACTGGCCTGAAAGCTTGGCCGAAGGAGAATATGCTCTCGTTATGCGCTTTTGGCGAGGATAAGTCGAAACCTTTGCAAACCCAGCGTATCAGTAAGCCGGCGGAAGACGGCAAAAGACTAAAACTCCGATTGAATAATGTCACTCCGGATACGAGGAGTATAGAGGTCGCTGTGATTAGTAGGGGATTGCGGTTGGTTTACTCCTATTATACGTCTCCGGTGGATGATTCGGACGAACCGCTTGATTTGTCTGTGGGCGAATTGGATTTAGCGAGCTTCAAACGTGTACAAGCGCAGGTGTTCGACTTGAATTGCCTGTCTTGTCATGGCGGGGGATCGGGATTGGCCGGTCAGCTGGATCTTAGGGACGATGTAGCCTATAAATCCTTAGTGAATGTCAAGGCGCCCCTTTCGGAAGAGGGTAAGAACTACGTGACCCCGGGTGATATAAACGATAGTTTCTTGCTGGATATATTGGAGGATAATCCGGTACATAAGGATATGTTCAATAGTTCCGGGAAACAGGAGGTCCTTGCTTTGATCCAAGGTTGGATCTTAGGAGGGGCATTGGATAATTGATAAGAAAGAAAATGATGAATTATACGAGAAAAATAGATACGGATAAAGCGGTAGAGGTTCAGATCTCTTCATTCACGGGCAAAGGTGGAACAACGGAATATCAGGTGATGGTATCGATTACAGACCCTTGTTTGTCTTTCGTGGAGCAATTGCAAAACCTTTTGCGGGTTTATGTGACTGTCGTGAAGGAAGAGCTATCGAATGACGCTACCGCCGTTTTCCGCCGTTATTTTTTAAGTGACGCGGCTAATCAGACGGATAGCGTGATGGAGTGGGAGTGCGAGAGCGCCTTTTGTCCGCTCTCTATCGTGCAGCAACCGCCTTTGAATGGAACAAAGATCGCTATGTGGACTTATTTGCAAACGGGCATGTCGGTACAAACGTACGATTCCGGTTTACTGGAAGCGTCGCATAACGGTTATAGGCACCTCTGGGGGGGAGGTGCCTTCAATAAGGCGGCCAATTCGGAATACCAGACCCGGCTTTTATTGAATGACTATGTGATGCAATTGATGGGGCAGCGTTGTACGTTGGCCTCTCATTGTGTCCGTACTTGGTTCTTTGTGCAAAACGTAGACGTGAATTACGCCGGTGTGGTGAAAGCCCGGAAAGAAGTTTTTATCACGCAGAATCTTACGGAGAAGACGCATTATATCGCTAGTACGGGTATCGAGGGACGTCATGCCGATCCCTCGGTGTTGGTACAGATGGACAGTTATGCGGTGGATGGGTTGGAGCCGGGACAGATTCAGTTCCTTTACGCTCCCACGCACTTGAATCCTACTTATGAATATGGAGTAACCTTCGAGCGGGGTACGGCTGTTACGTATGGGGATCGTAAACAGGTCTTCATCTCGGGTACGGCGAGTATAGATAACCGGGGAGAGATTGTCTATCCGGGCGATATCGTAAAACAAACCGAGCGGATGATGGAAAATATCAGCGTGTTGCTGAAAGAGGCGGACGCTACTACTCGTGATATTACGCAGGCGATCACCTATTTGAGAGATATGGCTGATTATGCGGTGGTTAAGAAGTATTTTGAGGCGCATTACCCGGATTTGCCACATTTGATAGTCTTGGCCCCCGTTTGCCGTCCCGGATGGTTGATAGAGACTGAGTGTATAGCGGTCGTGCCGACGGAGTCGTCCTTTAAGCCTTTGTGAAATAATAATAAATGTACGAGATATGGAAGAAAAAGGAGTATATTTGGCTATTCAAACACCAAGACAAGTTAGAAAGAAGCCTATGTATAAAAATGGAATGTACCGGGAAACCGATAAAATGAGTGATCTGATCTGCGAGAACTATCCGATGGTTTTAGTCATGAGCCGCTTTGGTATAGCGCTCGGGTTCGGAGAGAAGAATATCGGGGAGGTTTGCCGGCAGAATGGGGTGGATGCTTGTACTTTCCTGACGGTCGTGAATTTCTTGGTCGAGGAAGTGAATACGCCTGTCGAGAATATCAGCAAATGCCTGTCGATCGAGAACTTGATCCGCTATTTGCATAATGCCCATGATTACTTCTTGAACTTCCGCTTGCCACATATCCGTCGTAAATTGGTAGACGCTATATCCGGGTGCCCGGAGGATGTCGCTTTTGTGATCACGAAGTTTTTCGATGAGTATGCGGAGGAGGTAAATAAACATATGTCTTATGAGGAACGTGCTGTTTTCCCTTATGTCCGTAATTTGTTGGAAGGAAAGAGAGATCCGAAATACAATATTACGATCTTCCGTAAGCGTCATGATCAGATCGAGATGAAGATCACGGAGTTGAAAAATATCCTGATCAAATACTATCCGGGAGCGGGTACGAATATGCTGAATAGTGTCTTGTTCGATATTTTTGCCACGGAGGAAGACTTGGCTTCACATACCCGTGTGGAGGATTATTTGTTTGTACCGGCCATATTGGCTTTGGAAAAACAATTATAAGCATGAATCGATGAGTACAAATCTAAAGATTGCGATAGCCGAACCTTCTGTTATCATAAGGAGCGGACTGGAGAACCTGTTGAAACGGTTACCGGGTTTCCGTATCCAGATGGTGGAGATTCATTCGGTGGAATCTCTTTTCGACTCGCTTCGTATGCACAAACCGGATGTGTTGATCGTGAATCCGGCTTTGCCCGGCTATTTCACGTTGCAACATTTGAAGGAGGAAAGCGGCTGTGCCGAGATGAAATGTATCGCTTTATTATATTCTGTCTCAGACAGTGTGTTATTGCGTTCTTATGATGAACAAATTAACATATACGATAGCCCTGATGAGATCAAGCACAAATTGGAACGGTTGAACGCCGAGGTACTTCCGGATGACGAGCCGGAAGGGGATGACGAGCAACAATCGTTAAGCTCGAGGGAAAAAGAGATCGTAGTCTGCGTCGTGAAGGGAATGACAAACCGGGAGATAGCGGATCGTTTGTTTCTTTCTACGCATACGGTCATCACCCACCGCCGTAACATCGCTCGGAAACTTCAAATTCATAGTGCCAGCGGTCTTACGATCTATGCGATTGTCAATAAGCTGGTCGAATTAGGCGACATTAAACAGTAATCGTATATTTATAAGTAAGTTAAAGGGAATGTGGATAAGCGATAAAAGCGCCTTCCGCATTCCCTTTACTATTAATATAATTAAATTTAATGATCATATCTTATTAACGCTTATCGAAAACTAAAACCCGTTTATTCCTGTTTCTTCTTCAAATCATTAAGCTTATAAGAAATGAAGAAAGCATTTTTACTTGGATTAGCATTGTTATTTTCCTTATCTATGAGCGCACAACATTTCGCGTTGAAGAACAATCTTCTCTACGACGCGACTACGACTCCGAACTTAGGATTCGAGGTGGGCTTAAGCAAAAAGGTTACATTGGATGTCTCGGCGGGATATAATCCTTTCAAGTTCAATGACGGTAAGAAACTGAAGCATTGGCTTGTCATGCCGGAAGTGCGTTATTGGACTTGCGAGAAATTCAACGGTACGTTTATTGGCGTGCATGCGTTGGGCGGACAGTATAATATCGCCGGGATTAAATTACCCTTTGGCATATTCCCTAATTTGAAGGACCATCGTTATGATGGTTATTTGTACGGTGGCGGACTTACGTTGGGACATCAATGGATACTGAATAAGCGTTGGAGTATAGAAGCCGCTATCGGCGCCGGTTATGCCCGTGTACATTATGATAAGTATAATTGCGGGGAATGTGGCTCCAAGATCGAGACCAAGAACTCGAACTATTGGGGTGTAACGAAAGCGGCCCTTTCTATCATTTATTTTATCCACTAAAAAACGATCTAGAGAGATATGAGACATTTATTGAGTATATGTATCGCTTTATTGTTCCTCGGAGGTGTGAGCCTACAGGCACAGAACGGTGTGCGGGGAACTGTTAGTTTCGAGAATGTAAGCGCAAAGAAGGACGGAAGCCAGCTTATGATGAATTTTACGACCAATCTGAGCAATCTGCGTTTGAAATCCCAAGAGATGGTCATCCTGACACCGGTATTGCAATCGGTGGATAAATCGCAGTCTTACCAGTTTAACCCGATCGTGATTACCGGGCGGGCACGTATGAAGGCGTTGAACCGTGAGTTGGGTTTCAATAGTTATGAATTTCCCCAAACTCCTAGCTTGATTATCCGTCAGACGAAGAAGGGGCCGGAATTGATTCCGGTGGAATTGTCCGTACCCTATGCGGGATGGATGCGAAACGCTACTTTGATGGTGGATGAGAATACCACGGGATGCGCTTCTTGTGAGGTCTCAAATGACATCTATGGGGTGATGAGCCGTGTATTGCCTCCGTTAGCCCCTCCCGTTTATGAGCTTAGCTATGTTACTCCTCCGGTAGAGCCAGTGAAACAACGGAGCGAGACGCATTCCGCTTATTTAAACTTTGAGGTAGGCAAGTCCGTATTGTTACGTGATTTCAAGGATAACGCTACCGTGCTGAATGAGGTGAATAAGATTGTAACGGAAGTCCGTAACGATAAGAATCTTAGCTTTACCGAATTTAAGGTTACCGGATACGCTTCCCCGGAAGGTGGCTACGATTATAATATGAGATTGTCCGAGAGCCGTGCCAAGGCTTTTGTCGCTTACATGAAAGATAAGGAGAAGATGGACCCTTCCTTGATGAAAGTAAATTGGATGGGTGAGGATTGGATCGGATTACGTCAAGAGGTTACGAAATCGGATTTGGCGAATAAGAAGGAGATTCTGGAGATCTTGGATATTCAAGATATAAACAAGCGCAAGGCTAAACTACATGCCTTGAACGGAGGTCGGACTTATAAGATATTATTGGATAAATACTATCCTCCTTTAAGACGTATTGATTATACCTTGGCTTATATCGCACGTCCGTTCGACGTGAACGAGGCCAAGCAAGTGATCAAGACGAAACCTCAATATTTAAGTTTGAATGAGATGTTCTTGGTAGCCAATTCTTATGATAAAGGTAGCGATCAGTTCAAGGAGGTATTCGATATCGCCGTTCGTCTTTATCCGACCGACCCGATCGCTCAATTAAATACGGCGGCCCTTGAGATTGAGACTGGTGCTTACGATCCGGCCATCAGTCGTTTGCAAGGTATTAATTTGCCGGAAGCATGGAATAACCTAGGTGTCGCTTATGCGATGAAGAAGGATTATACGACCGCTATGCAATATTTCGATCAAGCTGCCCAAGCCGGCGTGCAAGATGCCGCCGCGAACCGGGATGAGCTGGCCGCTTGGTTGGCCGAGCAATAATGGAGATACTTACCTTCGAATATAAAAAAAGCCCCCGTTTCCGGAGGCTTTTTTTGTGCTTATAATTTCGCTTTCCATTCATTCATCAACTCGGTAATGGTTTCCCGTACCGAAGTGATCTTATTCGCTCGCCAAGCGTTACTGCCGGCGAAAGCGTATCCATTCTCGAAATTCCCTTTGAAGGCGTTGTACAAGGCGGTGACGATACAATACGGGCTGCGTGATATATCGCACGTCTTGATACAGTTGAAGGGACAAGCTTTCGGTTGCTTGATTCCCGCCTTCACTTTCTCAAGGAAACTGCAATGGATGGCTCGTCCGGGCATGCCGACGGGACTTTTGATGATCTCTATGTCCTTCTCCTCTGCCTGTATATAGGTCTGTTTGAAGGCTTCCGAGGCATCGCATTCCGTGGTGGTAACGAACCGGGTTCCTAACTGAACGCCTGATGCTCCAAGGTCTATCATGCGTTTGATATCTTCACCCGTATAAATGCCTCCTGCTGCGATTACCGGGATCTTTTTGTCGTATTTCTGCTCGAAATGAGAGACTTCCTCTACGACTTGAGGTAATAATTCTTCCAATGAGAAATGCTGGTCTTCCAACTGGTTTTCCTTATATCCCAGATGTCCACCCGCTTTCGGGCCTTCTAGTACCACCGCATCCGGAAGATAATCATAGTTATTCTTCCATTTCTCGCAGATGATACGTACGGCACGTGCGCTGGAAACGATGGGAACCAGCTTGGTGACGCTATCTTTCTTGAGGAAAGAAGGCAAGTCCAAAGGCAGTCCGGCACCGCTGAAAATGATGTCTACCTTTTCCGCTATACTGGTCTTCACCAGTTCAGCGAAGTCGGAAAGAGCTACCATTACGTTTACGCCGATGATACCTTTCGCTTTTTCCCGGGCCTTGCGGATCTCTTCCGCTAACCCGAGATTCCCAGCTTCTGTATAATTGCTGGGTGACAATTTCTTATATAAAAGTCCGAGACCGGCTGCGGAGATAACGCCGATCCCACCTTCATTTGCGACGGCCGAGGCTAAGCCGGAAAGAGAGATGCCTACGCCCATTCCACCTTGGATGATTGGAATACGAGCCTTTAGGTCTCCGATTGTTAATGTCTTCATTAAAAAAATAAATATAGTGTTTCAATAATCGAGGCAAAGGTAGCACAATATCCCAATAAATGTGCGAAATGGACCAGAATTATCGCGCAAATATTCTAGTCATGTGCAATGTATGGAACGAACCGATTATTTTATGTAAATTCGTCCCTGAATAATTAGGCAAGACGTCTGTAACAGGATTGTAATGTATGTGAAACGGGTGTGAAACAGGAGCGTTGTAACTTTGCGACGCAAATATAGTTTTTATAGTTAGGAATGAAATTAGGAAAAGTTATAGCGCTCATGTTAGTGCTGCTTCCATTCAGTATGGGAGCGCAGGAGGTGGATCAGTCGGTGGAAAAACGTATCGATTCCTTGGCTACGGAAGTGACTACCTTGGATAAGGTAGTCCAGAAGCTAAGCAAATTCAAGGTTTCCGCTTATATCCAAGGACAATACCAATATGGACAGGAGGACGCTACCTTGAAGGTGGGCGATAAGAACGAGAACTTGGATAAAGGGTTTAACCGGATCGGTATCCGCCGGGGCCGTATGAAGTTCGAGTACAATGATGGGATCGGAACAGGTGCTGTCCAGATCGAGGTGAATGATAAGGGAGTAAGTTTCCGTGATCTGTATATTGGTATCAAGGACCCTTGGACGAAGCGTAGCCAGTTGATGGCTGGTGTGTTCAACCGTCCTTTCGGTTATGAGGTCTGTTATTCCACGAGTTCTCTCGAATCTCCGGAGAGAGCGACTATTATCCAGTATTTCTTCCCGGATGAGCGTGACTTGGGAGCGATGCTTACCTTACGTACCAAGACTACCAGCCCATTGAGTTTCTTGCGATTGGATGCCGGTCTGTTTGCCGGAAACAGTATCAACCGGGAGACGGATAGCCGGAAAGATTTCATCGGGCGTCTGGGTGCCGAGAAGGCGATAGGCGACTGGGGAAAATGGGGAGCCGGTTTCTCCTATTACCATGGTTTTGTCTACAACCCGACTACCGAGGCGTATGAGATGCGTGGCAATCATTTCGTTAAGAGGGATATGGGAGAGACGGGTACTTATATGAAGCGCCAGTATTTAGGTTTGGATGGACAGTTTAGTTTTCTTTCATCTTTAGGAAAGACCACTCTCCGTGCGGAAGGTTTGATCGGTACCCAACCCGGTATCGCCGGGAGCAGTAAAAGCCCGAACTACAGTACCCGACCGGAGAATTTGCCGGAAAATTCTTTGTTTAAGCGCCCTTTCCTTGGTTACTTCTTTTATTTGGTACAGGATATAGGCGCCTCTCCTTTCTCCGCCGTATTGAAATATGACGTTTACGATCCGAATACGAAGGTGAGTGGAAATGAGGTAGGGGCGGAAAATAGCTTCACTTCAAAAACCGACTTGGCTCAAAGCACGATAGGTATCGGCGGTATTTATAATTTCAATAAACATATCCGTCTACAAGCTTACTACGAGTTTAACTTCAATGAGAAAAGTAACCTCGTGAAGGGATACGAGAACGACCGGAAGGATAATGTATTGACAGTCCGTCTTCAATATAAGTTTTAATTCATAGGATTGTAATATCTGTTTCATCCCATTGAAATACCGAAGTATTTATTTTGTATCGTAAATAAAAGATAAATACAAAGTAATGAAGAAGACGATTTTATTAGCTGCCATGGCAGCGTGTTTGTTTGCTACGAATGTGTTTGCCCAGAAGATAAAGGGTAGCGATACTTGTTTGCCTCTTACCCAGACTGAAGCCGAGAATTTCATGAATAAGAACAAAGCTGCTAAGATAACGGTGACGGGTGGTGGCTCCGGCGTGGGGATCTCCGCTTTGATGGAAGGCACTACGGATATAGCGATGGCTTCCCGTAAGATGAAATTCGACGAGCGCATGAAGTTGCAAGAAGCCGGAAAGAAGACGAAAGAGGAGGTGATCGCCTATGACGCTCTGGCTGTTGTCGTGCATCCTTCCAACAAGGTATCCAATCTGACCCGGGAGCAATTGGAAGGCATTTTTACCGGCAAGATCAAGAATTGGAAAGAAGTGGGTGGTGCGGATATGAAGATCGTGGCCTATTCCCGCGAGACTTCTTCCGGAACCTACGAGTTCTTCAAGGAGAGCGTGTTGAAAAATAAGAACTATATGAACGGTATCTTGAGCATGCCGGCTACAGGTGCCATTATCCAAAGCGTAAGCCAGACGAAAGGAGCCATTGGCTATGTAGGTCTTGCTTATTTGAATAAAGAAGTGAAGCCGATCCATGTATCGTATGATGCCGGAAAATCCTACGTGGAGCCTTCGTTGGAGAACGCAAGGAATAAGACCTATCCGGTTGTCCGTCCGTTGTTCTACTACTATGAGACGAAGAATGCCTCAAAGGTGCGACCGTTCATCGATTATGTGATGTCTGCCGAAGGACAAGCGACGGTGAAGAAGGTTGGTTATATCCCGGTAAAGTAAGCGGAGAATCCGGACAGCGTTGTATGAGCACATCATACAACGCTGTCTAAGGTGCTTCGACAGTACTGTCTAAGGTGTTAAGACAACGCTGTCTTATGTGTTGGGATAAGATTGTCCGTCCGTCTCTTCCAGAAACTGATCCATATACAGATTCTCGCCATCCCATACGATATAAGAGAAGAATTGCATCCAATCCCCGGCTATGAGAATACGGGAGGTACGGCTTAACATCAAGTCCAACATGATGTGGCGATGGCCGAAAATGAAGAAGTTTATATCGGGATGCGTCTTTAGATATTCCTTGGCGAAAACAACCATATATTCAGCGTCTTCCCCTTGATACTTTTTAGCCTCTTGCTTTTCCAGTCCGCTCTTCCGGCTGTTGAGCGACCAACCTAAAGCGAACCCGAACGTCCAGCGGGGATGTATTCCCGCATATAACCATTGGCAGAACTTATTCCGGAAAATAGCCCTGATCAGACGGAATGCCTTACTCCGGAAATCTACCTCATCGCCATGCCCGAGGAAGAAACGTTTCCCTAATAAATCGACTGTCAAGGTATCCCGATGGATGATGGCGCCTATCTCTTTCGGCAAGTAGTCGAACATCCAGATGTCATGGTTACCGATAAAGATATGTATTTCTATGCCTCTGTCCGCTAACTCGGCCAATTTCCCCAGAAAACGTACATGGCCTTTCGGCACGACGTATTTGTATTCGTACCAATAGTCGAATAGATCTCCCAGAAACCAAATGGCGGAAGCGTCTTCCTTGATGCTATCCAGCCAACGTACCAGTTTCTTCTCGATGGCTAAAGGGTCCTTGTGGAAACGGGCTCCCAGATGTGCGTCTGAGGCGAAATATATTTTCATAGAAAACCTAATTCCAGTTTAGCCTCCTCCGTCATCATGTCCTTGTCCCATTCCGGCTCGAAGACGAGGTTTACCTCTACATTGTTCACCCCATCGACCGCTTCTACCTTCATACGGACATCTTCCAATATGAAATCGGCCGCCGGACAGTTCGGGGCGGTGAGGGTCATATCGATGCGTACATTTTTTTCCTCATCGATATCTACCTTATATATAAGCCCAAGATCGTATACGTTTACGGGTATTTCCGGGTCGTATACCGTCTTCAGCATAGCGACGATCGCTTCTTCTGTTTGGAGAAATTCGTTGTTCATCTTCTTTTGTTTTATACGCGAATATACATTAATACTTCTATATACTAAACCGGGGGAAAAGAGAATTTGTTTCACCGGACCAGCCTTCCTTCATCCGCATAGCTATAATAACCGCTATCGGACAGGATGATATGGTCCAGTATCCTAATATCCATCAGCTTCGCCGCCTTTTGGATACGCTCGGTCAAGGCATCGTCGTGCGTACTGGGGCGGAGGCTACCGGATGGATGATTATGGCATAGGATTATACCGGAGGCCAAGGCGTTGATCGCCGCTTTTAATACCAAACGGATATCCACGGAAGTCTGGTTTACTCCGCCCTGACTGATTTTTACCTTTTGTATCACCTTATTTAATGGATTGGTTAGAGCGATCCAGAGTTCCTCATAAGGTAAATCGCATAGTTGGGTACGGAATAGGAGATAGGAGTCTTTGCTGCTTCGGATAGCATCTTGAGGAGACGCCTCTGAGGTTTCCCGCCGTTTCCCTAGTTCCATAGCGGCGCAGATCGTGACCGCCTTCGCCTCTCCGATACCTTTAAAGCCGGAAGTTAATTCTTTGATGGAACGTTTACCCAATGTATTCAGATTGTTGTTTACGGAGTGAAGTATCCGTTGAGAGAGTTGTACGGCCGTCTCCTCATTGTTGCCGGATCCGATCAGTATGGCGATCAATTCGGCATCGCTTAATACGGAAGCGCCTTTTTGAAGCATTTTCTCACGGGGCCTGTCTTCTTCGGCCCATTCCTTGATGGAAAGTTTTCCTGTTTTTTCTTTCATAGTCGGGAAAGGTTTATGATTTGGTTAAAAAAATAGTTCCCGCCTGCTTATCAAGCGGGAACCGTATATTTTGACAAGACCCGGATTACTCGCGGATACGGCCTACGTAAGAACCATCAGTCGTATTGATCTCGATAACCTCGCCTTCGTTGATGAACAACGGAACACGAACCTCTGCGCCAGTCTCAACAGTTGCCGGTTTCAATGTGTTCGTAGCTGTATCGCCCTTGATACCCGGTTCCGTATAAGTGACCGTCAATTGAACCTTGGTAGGCAGATCGGCGAAAAGAACAGTCTCTGTGGAAGCGTCGGAAACTACGTCTACGATTTCTCCTTCTTTCATGTAATCAACGCCGTTGATAAGGTCTCTGTCGATGATAACGTCATCGTAAGTCTCTTGGTTCATGAAGTGATAGTGCTCACCTTCTTTGTAAGTGAACTGATACGGGCGACGCTCTACACGTACATCTTCCAACTTCTCGCCGATGTTGAAACGACGCTCGATCTGACCGCCTTTTACAACATCTTTCAATGTGGTACGCATGATGGTATTACCTTTACCCGGTTTTACGTGAAGGAAATCGACGCAGAAATAGAGTTTTCCGTCCAAACGGATACAAGTTCCTTTCTTAATGTCTTGTGAATTGATCATATTTATTTTCTTTATTTATATATGTTATAGAGTAATCCGTAACGTTTTTCGGGTGCAAAAGTAGTATATTCCTGCTAAAGTAGCAAAAAGTTTTGCGTATTTATATGGAAAAATAGTTGCAAATCAACCGAATAACCGGAACCAAGACCGCTGTCATGATACCCATCAAGCCAATCGCCAGTCCGCTTAATGCTCCTTCGATGGCCCCGATTTGAATGGCCGCTGCTGTTCCTACTCCATGGGAGGAAGCCCCTAACGCCAGTCCTTTAGCGATATGGCTATCTATTCCCAGTACCCTCATCACGATAGGGCCCACTATACTGCCAAATATTCCTACCGCTACGACGATGACGGCGGTAAGTGAAGGTATGCCGCCCGCTTTCTCCGCTATCCCCATAGCGATCGGGGTGGTGACGGATTTCGGCTGGAGCGTGGCGATCAACGCTTGGTCGGCTCCCATCAATTTACCGATGATGATTACGCTTACGATTCCGACAATGGCCCCGACAAATACGGAAGTCAAGATCGAAACGACATTTCCCTTTAGATATTGGATTTGCTCATATAACACATAGCCAAGGGCCACTACGGAAGGCCCCAGCATAAAATGGATCAAATGACTGCTTTGCTGGAACGACTCATATTGAATGCCTAGGACTTCCAGTACCACGATAATCACGAAGATGGTCGTAAGCAAAGGATGCAAAAGACTGATATGGACTTTCTTGTAAAGAGCCAAGGAAGTCAGGTAGGTACCAATTACCAAGGTAAGAGCGAAAATCTCGGAATGCGCCAGATTATCCATGGTCTATTTTCCCTTTTCCAGTTTTTGTTGCACCAACGCTACGCTGGCGATGACTAAAATTGTACTTACTACGGAAGCGATCAGCAGGACTGCCCAATACTCGGAGATGATCCCGAAGGAATTCATAAGCCCTACACCGGCAGGAACGAAGAATAATCCCATGTTTTGGGTAAGAACCGTGGAAAGACGTTTCACCTTTTCAGGTTTTACTTTCTTGAACGCGAGGGCTAAAAACAATAGCACCATCCCAATTACGCTACCCGGTATGAAACCGTCGATAAAGTAGCTGATAAACTCTCCCGTGAAATAGAAGAAGAGAATGTAAAATGCTTCTGTTAGCATAGTTTTTCTACCTTTTTTGATAACCGCTACAAAGATAACAGCTATTTCGTAGATATGTTCTATAACATATTATTTTAACATAATAGGGGCGGGGTTCGCCCACCCGTGGCATCAAGCTAACGCGGAAGTAATGAACATATAAATCATCATACCGATAATATCGTTGGTAATGGTGATAAACGGTCCGGTCGCCAAGGCCGGATCTATCTTCATCTTATCTAAGGTCATGGGAACTAACGTGCCGAATATACTGGCGAACATTACGACGGCGAATAGGCTTAAAGATACGGAGGCCGTAATCCCCCGGTCTCCCAGCATGAAGAAGTTGTAAATGAACACGACCAGACTGATAATGCTGGCATTGATTAACGAGACTACAGACTCTTTTAGGATTTGCGGTACGATATTCCCTTCCTTCAAGGTATTGTTTGCCAAGCCCTGTACCACGATAGCGGAAGATTGTATGCCTACGTTTCCACCGGTACCACCGATCAGCGGGATAAATAGCGCCATCTTCGGGTTAGTGGCGAAACTGCTCTCGAAACCACCGAGGATAACGGAGTTTCCCAATCCTCCGATCATGCCGATCAGCAGCCAAGGTAGGCGGGCGGCGGTTTGGGTGAATACATTATCCGAGGTTTCCACGTCTTGCGAGATACCGGATGCCAACTGGTAATCACGCTCGTGTTGCTCGCGTACCTCATCCATAACGTCATCGATCGTGATACGTCCTACCAGACGTCCGATACTATCGACTACGGGCAAGGCTACCAAGTCGTATTTCTCGATCGTCTCCGTAACCTCCTCGATACTGTCGCTGTCGCGAACGGAGATCGGGTCTTTTTTCATGACGTGCTTGATCTTGGAGACAGATGGGTGGGTGATCAGTTTCTGCAAGGGGAGCACACCTTTCAAGCGCTCGTCGTCATCCACTACATATACATAATAGATCTCGCTCATCTCCTCCGCTTGCTTGCGCATCTCGTCGATACATTTGGGCATACTCCAATTCTCGTTCACCACGATCATCTCGGTACCCATCAAACCGCCGGCGGTGTCCTCGTCGTATTTCAACAAGTCCACGATATCACCGGCCTGCTCTACGTCCTCGATATGCGAAAGGATCTCCTCTTGGGTATCCTCGTCCAACTCACGCATCAAGTCAACGGCATCATCCGTTTCCATGTTATCGACGAAACGCTTGGCGATAAGCTCATTGGGAAGTTCCTTCAATAACTTATGACGGTCTTCCTCATCCAGCTCCATCAAGACATCCGCCGCTTTGTCGCCATCCATCAATAGATAGAGATAAATGGCCTCTTGCAAGTTCAGTTCTTGATAAAGCTCGGCTATATCGGCAGGATATAGTTCATAAAGTACCTCCTGTGCCTTCGCGTCATCTTTGGCCTCGATGATACTTTTCAGGTTCTCGATGTAATCTTTCGTCAGTTCGATCATTGGACTCTTATATTATTATAGGACATCACCAGCCTGCTTCTCCAGATGCTTTTGGCTGATCAAGGTCAGTTCCACGAATTGCTCCACGGATAACTGTTCCGGGCGCTTGTCGAATATCGGCAAGGCGTAATCCGGGCAATCTTTACCCAATAGGGGTTTCATGGAATTACGAAGCGTTTTCCTTCGTTGGTTGAATGAGGTCTTTACTACGGTCTTGAATAACTTCTCGTCGCATCCCAGCTCCTTGCGGTCGTTACGAGTCATTTTCAATACGGCGCTTTTCACTTTTGGAGGCGGATCGAATACTTTCTCACTGACTGTAAAGAGGTATTCCACGTCGTACCAAGCTTGGAGCAATACGCTCAAGATTCCGTACGTCTTGCTACCGGGACCCGCCGCTAGGCGTTCCGCTACCTCTTTTTGTAACATCCCCGAGCAGCAGGGAATCTGGTCCTTATAATCGAGGACCTTGAAGAATATCTGGCTGGAGATATTATAGGGATAATTACCGATCACGCAAAACTGCCCCGGAAATAGCTTCGAGAGATCCAATTTCAGGAAATCCTCGGCGATGATACGTCCTTTCAGATCGAGGAAATTCTGGTTCAGGTAATCTACGGATTCCATATCCAACTCGACAACGGTTAAATCATGTCCCGCCTCCAGCAAGAACTGGGTAAGGACTCCCATTCCCGGTCCGATTTCCAAGACCGGCAAGGATTTGAAAGTATCGAGTGTGTCCGCAATGCGCTGTGCTATTTGCAGATCCTTTAGGAAATGTTGCCCTAATGCTTTTTTTGGCTTAACTAATCTCATCCACTTTTCGGTGTAATGTGTTTGTTTTTAAATATTATGCTTATCTTTGCGGATGCACAAAAGTACAATAAATAATTTAAAGTTCCCTATACCTAATGGATTTTAAGAGCATTCTACGTACGTTTCTGAAGATAATTCTACCTTTAGCCTTCGGCTGTTTACTCCTTTGGTTTTTGTATCGGAAAATGGATATCACTGAGATTTGGCGAGTAGTCAAGGAGGGGGTTCGTTATGATATTATTCTGGTTTCTTTATTGTTCGGCTTGTTCGCCAATATCGTCCGCGGCTTACGGTGGGGATTGCTGATCAGTTCCTTGGGCGAGCGCTTCAAGATGAGTAACGTGATTTACGCCGTGCTGGGTAATTACGCGGTGAATCTGGTGTTGCCCCGTGTCGGCGAGGTATGGCGTTGCGGCATGATCACGAAATACGATAAGATCTCGTTTACCAAGCTGTTAGGTACGCTGTTGATCGACCGTGTGAGCGATACGATCATGGTCGGTTTGATAACCTTGATGATATTCATATTTAATATAAGCTTCTTTACGAGTTTCTTCGCCAAGAACCCGGCTTTGCTCGAAGGGTTCCAGTCCATGTTTAATTCGATATGGATTTACGTGGCGGTGATAATTTTTGTCGCTGTAATTTGGTTTGTATTCACTTATATGAGTAACTTTACGCTGGTACAGAAAGCCAAAGGCATGTTGAAGAATGTATGGACCGGTATGAAGAGTATCTGGTACATGGAGCATAAGATGCGTTTCGTGATAGAGACGTTATTGATTTGGGGAGGTTATTTCTGTTACTTTTATATAACGTTCTATGCTTTCGACTTTACCAAGGACTTGGGTATCGTGGTCGGGCTGATCACGTTTACGATGAGTAGTATCGGCGTGGCGGTGCCTGTTCAAGGCGGTATCGGACCGTGGCATTTCATGGTGATCGCTACCTTGGTTTGTTTTGGCGTGAACGAGAATGACGCGGCGGCGTTCGCCTTGGTCGTTCATACGGTACAGACGGTATGGACTGGATTGTGCGGATTATTCGGCGTGGTGGCTTTGCCGCTCACCAACCGGGATAACAAAGAGGTTCCGGTCGCTGTTTCGTGATGAATACAAGATATGTATTAAATATGAACTGAACTAAATTATTAACATCTATGTCAGCAGAAATCAAAGATCTATCTCCGAAGCATGTATGGGGTTATTTTTATGACCTTACGCAAATCCCCCGTCCGACCGGACATATGGAGGCAGTAACCCGTTTTATGATATCCTTTGGTAAAGGATTGGGATTGGAAACCCTGCAAGATGAGGTGGGTAACGTGTTGATCCGTAAGCCGGCCACGCCCGGAATGGAAGGTCGTAAGACCGTGACATTGCAGTCTCATCTGGATATGGTTCCCCAAAAAAACTCTTCCGTAAAGCATGATTTCGAGAAAGATCCGATCGACGCTTACATAGACGGTGATTGGGTGACGGCCCGTGAGACGACTTTGGGGGCGGACAATGGCATGGGTGCCGCTCTGGCGATGGCCGTGTTGGCGGACAATAGCTTGCGTCACGGACCTATCGAGGCCCTGTTTACGATTGATGAGGAGCAGGGTATGGACGGCGCTTTCGGCTTGAAGCCGCATTTCTTAAAGGGTGATATTTTATTGAATTGTGATTCCGAGAAGGAAGGGGAGTTGTTCGTTGGTTGCGCGGGTGGCGCTAATGTGAATGTCTCTTTCCAATTTAAGGAGGATACTTATATTCCGGAAGGTGACGTGGCTGTCAAGGTTAGCTTGGCTGGCTTGAAAGGTGGCCATTCCGGTGTGGATATTCATTTAGGGCGTGCGAACGCGAATAAGTTGATCTTCCGTTTCTTGAAAGAGGCGGTTTGTGATTATGGCGCTCGTTTGTCTTCTGTGGCGGGTGGTTCCTTGCCTAACGCTATCCCTCGTGAGGCTTTTGCCGTGATAACGATTCCGGGTGATAACGTGGAGTCTCTTTGGGAGCTAGTGGCTGATTACCAAGATATGTTCCGTACGGAGTATATGGGTGTGGAGGGTCAGATCGATTTCGTCGCGGAGATGGTTGAATTGCCGTCTACGTTGATTCCGGAGGAGATACAGGATGATTTGATCAATGCGATCGAAGGTTGCCAGAATGGTGTGATTAGCATGTTGCATGATTTCCCGGGTACGGTTGAGTCTTCCTCTAACTTGGCGATCGTGAAGACATCTGATGAGTTGATCGAGGTGAAGATCTTGGTGCGTAGCTCATCCGAGTCTCGCAGGGATTCTGTTTGCTCAAGTCTGGAAAGTGTATTCGCTTTGGCAGGGGCTAAGGTGGAGGAGTCCGGTCATTATAATGGCTGGCAGCCTAATATCAATTCCCCGATCTTGAACTTGATGAAATCTACCTATCTGGATTTATTTGGTAAGGAACCTGAGGTGAAGGTGATGCATGCCGGATTGGAATGTGGTATCATCCAAGGTGCTTATCCGGATATGGATATGGTTTCTATCGGACCGGATTTGGAATATCCGCACTCACCGGACGAGCGAGTGAATATTCATTCCGTACAGAAGATCTGGGAGTTTGTTACAGCTACATTGGAGAGAATCTAAGGATCTCCTTTCTATATACATAAAGAGCCCTTCAGCCTGTGGCCGTTAGTAACGGATTAGCCTGAAGGGCTTTTATCATTTTGACATTTCGCAAACAGAAGTCCGTGAGAATCGATTATTTCGAGCCAATGTACGTCTCGTTCCCAAAAACGAAAGAAAAAATCAGCAATAGTCTATCCATTAGCGACTTGTCGAAAAACCCCCTTTTATTCTAGCGAAATTAATTCATCTTAGCTCATATTTCATGCCTTATGATCCAGTCGTTAGGGGGTAAGAATGCCCATTATAAGGTAGTCATATTGCCTATTATAACTATATGTGTAGCCTATCGTGACCATATGTGTGGGTTAATGCGACTATATGTGTGAGTTAATGGGACTATATGTGTAGCTTGACGAGGGTAATCTTATCAAAAAACAGGGCTTTTCGCGTCAAAAAGGTGTATAAATGCCTGTTTCTTCTCTATAGTTCCCGCTAGTTTGTCATTCTTATTTAGAGGCTGTGCCACGAAAAAGGGTATAATCCAATCAAAAGGATACGCTTTTTGATCTTTCAATGACATGTTCGTGTTTGTCTGTTGTATGAGGAATAAAAAGGGGAAACTTAAAAGTATAGAACATACTTATAACTATTTGAATCCGTTTACTCAAGACTATTGGATCGCTAATGGCGCGGATAAGGACTCTTTGATCTACGTAAAACAAGATGCGAATGAGTATATTTTGACTGAAGGATCTACTGCTGAGTATGGTATTGATGTTGATGCTACATTACTAAAGAAGATCCCGGGACTTGCTCAATTGGAAAGAACAAACTACGTGATTGCTAAGAACAAGACGGCTAAATTAGTTAAGGCTTATGGTAGCAAGTATTCTATGGGTGCTGCTAATTATGGTACTGTAGCAGAAGTGGATACATTCTTCTTCAAAGAGAACAACCACTATGATGGCAAGCATTACTATGCGATCTTGGAGACTGCTTATGATAACACGAAGCATGCGGCATATATCGCTAATCTGAATACTGCGACTTCTAAAGTTGGTATCGCTGATGACGGTATGACCGCAGGTTTGAAGGTTCAGTTATTGAATGAGTCTAGAACCTCCGCATTTACTGTAGAGCCTAGCGATGCTCCGTTGTATCGTCGTTTCAACAAGGCAATCTTGGGTGAAGATGAGAAAGATGGTCCTGATAGCTTATTGTTCGTAGAGAAATATCGTAAAGAATACTTGATGGATGAAGGTAACAGTAGTTTCACTGACGAGTTCGTTGATTATCTAGGTATCTGGAGCAAGGAAAAAGCTGAAAACAAGTTGGCTATGCGCATTGATACCGCATGGTTGAACCGTGGTGCTGGTAATGTTAAGCCTCAATATTTGATCTCCGTAGCCCGTGACGATCAAGGCGCTATCGAAACGATTCCTTGTGATGAGGCAGATGACAAACACTTCTATATTGATGATAAGGGTGTTGCCCATAAGACTGATAAGTGGCATTGCCAACACGCTAAACAAGGTAGAACTGGTTTCGCTTATGGCAAATATTTGGTAAGCTTCGCCGACTCTGCAAGAATGAAAGATAGCAATACTAAACCTTGGATGGATATCACTAACGGTTATACTCGCGTAGGTTTCGTTAAGGCAGTTCATGCAGGTGATAGCTTGTTCATCTTGGTTAACGAGTTCAAGAATATGAAACCGGCAGACTTGGATACGGCTGATATCGTAAAGGCATACACCGCCGCTAAAATCAACGGTAAATATATCGTTAACTTACAAGGTGACCAACACAAGAACGTAACGTGGTCATTCCGTTATGTAGATCCTGACAAGGCAGCCAATGTAACAGAGGAAGATCCGAACGTTAACGCATTCATGTTCGAGTCTAATGTTTATACGGATGAAAAATTAGATACTCCTGATTATGATGCTGTTGCGGGTGCTCAAAAGAATATTCCTTTAAGCAATGTTCATGGATTGGGTAATGCTATCGCTCCTAACTATGCGGCATGGTTGAAGATGCAGAATGGTTGTCTGGTATTGACACGCTACGATTCAGACTTCAATTCTTCTAAGACAGGTGGTGATGCGGCTTTGGTATTCAATGTGGCTCAAAAGACTGACGCAGACGATATGGTTACCTCTATCGATGGCGCTAACGTAGAAGGCGTATCAGTGGTAGCTACTAACGGTGCTGTGACTGTTCAAGGTGCCGCTGGTAAGTCAGTAGTAATCACCAATATCTTAGGTAAGGTAGTCGCTGAGGCAGTTCTTACTTCTGATAACGCTACAATCGCCGTACCTGCTGGTATCGTAGCTGTGGCTGTTGATGGTGAGGAAGCTGTTAAGGTGGTAGTTAAATAATAAAGATATTATAATTCTAAAATTCCCGTGCGGAGATTCGTCTTCAAGTAAACCGCGAGGTTGAACATGCGGGGATATTAATACTAAAGTAATAAATTAAAAGCTCTCCGTCAGTACTTCCGTGAGGATGGAACCCGGAAGAAAAGACAAGCTCCGGTCGGATTTTCCGCCGGAGCTTTTTTATGTTGTCAATTATTCGTAATTTTGGCAAGAACATGATCGTTTATATGAAAAATCCTTTGTCAAGATGAAAGCTAGCTGCATTATCTCTTTGCTGTTTATCTGTGTGTCGGTAGACCTTTTCGCCCAACCTAAGGCGGTGGAGACAACGTATGATTTATCCTATTTCTTGCCGGAAGGCAATTATCAGTACGATTCGAATATCCCTGAACCTGCAACGGTTTTAGGTTTTCAATTGGGACGTCAACATGCCGATTGGGGACAAGTCGTTGAATATATGAAGGCTTTGGCTGAAGCCTCGGATCGGGTGACCTTGCAGGAAGTAGGGCGTACTTATCAACATCGTCCTTTTATAGAGGTGGTAATTACCTCTCCGGAAAACCAACGAAATATAGAAAAGATTAGAGAGGAACATTTGGCCTTGACCGATGTAGATCGTTCCACGGATCTGGATATACGGAAAATGCCGGTTGTTGTCAACTTGGTATATAGTATCCACGGAAATGAGCCTTCCGGCGTGAACGCTTCATTGGCTGTCGCTTACTTCTTGGCGGCGGCGCAAAGTAATGAGATCGATGACCTGTTGAGAAATACGGTGATCGTTCTATATCCCGGCGCTAATCCTGATGGTATAAATCGGTTCGCTAATTGGGTGAATACGACCCGTAGCCAAACGGACGTAAGTGACCTTAATTCCCGGGAATTCCAAGAGCCATGGCCTTCTAGCCGTACGAATCATTATTGGGCGGATTGCAACCGGGATTGGCTGATGGCGCAACACCCGGAAGGGATTACAGGAGTGAATACCTATTTTAAATGGATGCCGAATGTATTGGCCGACCAACATGAGCAAGGCGCTGATCGACCTTACTATTTCAGTCCGGGGCATCCGAAGCGTACGCATCAGTTGACTCCTCGGCAAAATCAAGAGCTTACGGCGGAAGTATCGGCTTATTGCGCAAAGGAGTTGGATAAGATCGGTACGTTGTATTACTCAAAGGAGGGATACGATGATTATTACTACGGCAAAGGAGCCGCCTATGGTGATATTCACGGATCGGTTTGCTTGCTTTATGAGCAGGGTACGTCCCGGGGGCATTTGCGGGAGACTCGTAATGGGGTGCGCTCGTTTGCGTGGACGATTCGTAACCAAGCATTCGGTTCGTATGGTACGATCCTTGCCGGCTATCGGCTAAAAGATAAATTACTGGCTTACCAACGGGATTATTATAAGAATGTCAAGGCGGATATCGCTAAGCAGCCGGTAAAAGGATATGTCTTCGATACCCGTGGCTCTCGCTCTGTGGGCTATCATTTTATCGAGAATATGGGGCATCACCGGATTAACGTATATCATTTGGCGAAAGACTTCTCGGTGGATGGGAAGACGTTTAAGGCGGATGAGGCCTTTATCATCCCTGTGGATCAGAAAAATAACACGATGATCCGTGCGATTATGGAAGATTGCCTAAGCTATGAGGATAGTACTTTCTATGATATCTCTACTTGGTCCTTCCCTTATGCGTTTAATTTGGAATTCGCGCAAGTGAAGAATACGAATGGCTTCATCGGTAAGCAGGTTGTGGAGTATCGGTTTGTACCCGGTCAAATGATTGGCGGTAAAAGTGATTATGGATACCTTTTTACGAATGTAGAGTTCTATACCCCGAAAGTGATGTATGAGTTATTGCGGAAAGGTATTCATGTACAAGCAAGTAATCGCCCGTTCCATTTCCGTTCGGGAGATATAGAGAAAGAGATGGGGTACGGTACAATCTTGGTATCTGCGTGGAATCAACCGGTATCTTCCGATGAGCTTTATGAGCTATTGTCTAAACTGGCGAAAGAATCGGGTGTGGATATCTATGCGGCTACAACCGGATTGATGCAAGACGTGGATTTGGGTAGCCCGGCTTATACGGCGTTGAAATTACCGAAGGTTGCCATTCTTGTGGGACGTACGATGGGAGTTCCGGATTCCGGTGAGGCGTGGTTTTTATTAGATCGACGTTTCCAGATGAGACCGACATTGATTGAGGCTACCGCAACGCTGACCTCCCGGAAGTTGAGCCGTTATAATGTGATTATTCTGGCGAATGGAATTCCGGATCTCACGAAAGAGTCGGAAAAGGCATTGAAGGATTGGGTAGCGAATGGCGGTACGTTGATCGCCTCGGGAAAGGCCTACTCTTGGGTTGATAAATCCGGGATTCTTCCGATCTCGGTGAAAGACGCTTCATTTAAAGAGGATTCTACCCGTTATCGGGCTTACTCGGAGAAGAAAGAGGCGGCGGCAGGAAATAGCATCAGCGGTGTTATCTTGAGTTGCTCTCTGGATAGCTCCCATCCGTTGGCTTGGGGATTAGAACAACCGGAGATAGCGGTTCTAAAAAAAGGAAACTTGATTTTTGAGAAAGATAGCGATCCTTACGTCTCTCCTCTGCATTATACGGAAAAACCGTTGTTGTCCGGATTTCTTTCGGAGAAAAATGAGAGTTTATTGCGGAATACGCCTGCTGTGTTCGCTAAGAAATATAAGAGTGGGGCGGTATTTGTCTTTGCTGATGATCTGAATTTCCGCTCTTATTATTTTGGGACGAGTAAATTATTCATGAACGCGGTCTTTTTTGGTGAATGTCTTTAATTTTGTACTTTTGCAAGCTTGCACGAATGTTATACATGAATAGGAGAATTAGACAATGGCCAGCGATGATATAAAACAGGCATGGAAAGTGCCGGAACCTACGTTAAGGAGGTTGCCGTGGTATCTTGCGTTCGTAAAGTTGATGAAAGGGAAAGGGGAAGCGTTTATCTCATCTACCCAGATCGCTAAGGAGATAAATGTAGATCCTAGTCAGGTCGCTAAAGATCTCTCTTTTGTGAATATCTCCGGGAAGACGAGAGTGGGATACGATATTAACGCATTGGTTGACGTACTGGAGGATTTCCTCGGTTTTACATCCCAGCATAAGGCATTTCTGTTTGGGGTAGGGAGTCTGGGCGCTTCTTTGTTGCATGACACCGGACTGAGTCAATATGGATTGGAGATCGTGGCGGGCTTTGATGTTCGTGAGGATTTGGACGGGAGCATGATTAATGGCATTCCCGTTTTTCATATGGATGATTTTCCTGCCAAGCAAAAAGAATATGGCGCGACGATCGGGGTGATCACCGTGCCGGTGGAGAAAGCGCAGGAGGTGACAGACCGGATTATCGAGGGAGGAATCAAGGCTCTTTGGAATTTTACCCCGTTCCGTATACGGGTGCCGGAACATATCGTAGTCCAGAATACTTCTATGTATGCGCATTTAGCTGTTATGTTTAATCGATTGAACTCAATGAATCACTAAAATATGAAGATTATCGCCGTTGGAATGAACTATGCCGCTCACAATAAAGAGCTGCATCATTCGTTAGAATTATCAGAGCCTACTATTTTTATGAAGTCGGACTCCTCTTTGTTGAAAGATGGGAAACCGTTTTTTATTCCGGATTTTTCATCGGAAGTTCATTATGAGACGGAGATCGTGGTACGGATAGACCGTTTGGGGAAAAATATAGCCGAGCGTTTCGCTCATCGTTATTACAATGAGGTTACGGTCGGTATTGATTTCACGGCACGGGATTTGCAGAATAAATTGCGTGCGCAAGGGCTACCGTGGGAGATTAGTAAGGCGTTTGATAATTCGGCTGTGATCGGGACCTTTATTCCGCTGGAGCAAGCGGGGGATGTAAACCGGCTTCCGTTCCATCTGGATATCAATGGCTCGAAGGTACAGGAAGGTAATACCTCGAATATGCTGTTTTCGGTAGATAAGATTATCGCGTACGTAAGTCGCTTCTTTACGCTGAAAATAGGCGATTTGATTTATACCGGAACACCTGCTGGCGTAGGTCCCGTGAAGATCGACGATCATCTGGAGGGATATCTTGGCGAGCGGAAGCTTCTGGATTTTTATGTGAGATGAGAAGATTAATATATATATTCATTATAGGTCTATTACTTTGCTCATATACATGGGCGGATGGTAGCCGTTATGCTTCTAAATCCCTGTTATCGGAGGGGAAATGGGTGAAGATCCGGGTGGATAAGACCGGAATCTACAAATTATCCTATGCGGATTTGAAGAATATGGGTTTCTCGGACCCATCGAAAGCCTCTGTCCATGGCTATGGAGGATGGCCCTTGGATGAGGATTTCAGTAAGGAATATATCGATGATGTCCCTTCTACACCGGTTTGGCGTGGGAGTGATTACCTGTTATTCTATGGGAAAGGGCCGGTTAAATGGGAGTATGACTCGTCGAGCCAGACATTCGTGCATACGAATAATCCTTATTCATTGTATGGCTATTATTTTGTGACCGATGCCACTCCGACGAATGATATGACTTCCGTGGCTCAAGCGAGTGGCGCTTCCACTCGGATTACGACTTATGATGATTATCTATTGCATGAGCAAGAGTTAGTCTCCGTAAACCAATCCGGCCGGGAGTTTTTTGGAGAGGACTTTAGTGGGGCACGCCCTCGTACAATTTCTACCTTTTCTTCTATCCCCGGGATTACGGATGCGGACGGTAAGGTGACCATGCGTTTTATCTCAAGAATTAACTCTGGCTCCGGTACGGCTTCTTTAAGTATCAATGACTCCGAATTGTTGGATATAACCATACCTTCTATCCAAACAGTAAGCTCGAATGTCAGATCGTATACAAAGGCGATTCCCGGGACAACCACCGCGTTATGGAAGGGATCAAAAAGTGAGAAAAATAACGTAGTGGTTTCCTATAGTTCAAGTGGACATACGAATGTACGTTTGGACTATATCCGTATGCAATTTGTCCGTACGTTGCGCCCTTATGGGGCTTCTACTTTTTTCAGAAGCTTGACTTCTGTAGGAAATGCGTCTCGCTTTGTTATTAGCGAGGCGAATTCGAATACCTTGGTGTTTGATGTGACCGATGCGTTGAATGTGAAGAGAGTGGAAGCCGATCTGAATGGTTCTGAACTTTCATTTACAATACCAGCGGGTAGATTGAGGGAGTTTGTGTTGGTTCAAACCAATCAAACATTTCCTTCTCCGGAAGTCGTGGGAGAAGTCGCTTCCTCGAATCTGCATGGTTTGGAACAGAGGGATATGATTATTATATCGGCCCCGTCTTTGGTTCAGCAGGCGGAGCGTTTGGCGGTTGCGCACCGTGAGAAAGATGGCTTGACTGTTGAAGTCGTAACTCCAGAGGCGATTTATAATGAGTTCTCTAGTGGAACTCCAGATGCGACGGCATATCGTCGTTTGATGAAGATGTTTTACGATCGTAGTTCCTCTTTGGGTAATCCTCCAAAATATTTATTGCTTTTCGGAGACGGGATCTATGATAATCGGGGGATAAGCGGTGAGGTGCAAGGTGTTTCGCGGAGTAATATGCTCCTGACTTTCCAGTCTCAAGAGTCATTGAATGTCTACTCTTATGCGACAGATGATTATTTTGCGTTTTTAGAGGATAATTCCGGCAGTAATTTTAGCCGAGATAAGATGTGTCTGGGTGTCGGGCGCTTTCCAATCCGTACAGTAACGGAGGCGACTCAGATGGTGGATAAGACGATTTCTTATATGGAGAACAAGGATTCGGGTAGTTGGAAGAATAACGTGACATTCGTGGCGGATGATGGAAATAATGAGGATAGCTTCACAACGAATCATATGAAGCAGGCAGATCAGCTTGCTGAGGCCATTGAAGAGATGCAACCCGGTTTTCTAGTTAATAAAGTGTATTTCGATGCTTATAAGCGTAGCAGCTTCGGGACTTATCCGGATGTGCATAATGAGATTGAGAAACTATTAAAAAGTGGTCAGTTGTTGATTAATTATACGGGGCATGGCAGTACGACCCATTGGGCGGACGAAAGCGTATGGACACAAACCGATATCAATAATTCCAGCTATAAGCATCTGCCGGTGTGGGTGACGGCTACCTGCGACTTTACTCGTTTTGACGATGTGAAAACTTCTGCGGGTGAATCTGTTTTCTTGAATCCTACCAGTGGGGGTATCGCTTTGTTTACGACGACCCGTGTCGTGTTCTCCGGTAATAATGCGAACTTAAATAAGGCGCTCATCGATAACCTGTTCCAAGAAGACGCGAATAGCCGTTATACACTTGGAGAGGCGATGATGTATACGAAACGTCAACTCAATGACTCAAATAAATTGAACTTTATCTTAATCGGAGACCCGGCGTTAAAGTTTGCGTATCCAGAGTATAAGGCTCGGGTGACGGCTGTGAATGGAGAAGCTGTTTCTGATGAGCCTTTTGAGTTTAAGGCGTTATCCCGGATTACGGTAGAGGGTGAAATCTTGAATCCGTCAGGTTCTTTTGCCGCGGATTTCACGGGCGTATTAAGCTCGACCATATTTGATAGCCAAAGTTCCATTACGACTTTAGGGAATAGCTCTGAGAAATTCACTTATCTCGATTATCCGAATACGATTTATATAGGTAGAGACTCGGTTCGAAATGGAAAGTTCAGCTTTACTTTTATGGTCCCGAAGGATATCTCTTATTCCAATAAGAAAGGTAAATTAAACCTATATGCATCTTCCGAGACAAAAGAGGCGCAGGGTTCTTTCTTCGATTTTATCGTGGGGGGGACTTCGGATACGGCGGAGACTGATACGATCGGTCCCGAAATCCGGCAGATCTATTTGAATGATTCCAGTTTTGTTTCGGGCGATAAGGTAAACACGACTCCTTATTTTGTAGCGAAGCTGTGGGATAAGAGCGGCGTGAATATAACCGGCAGTAGCGTAGGGCATGATATGATGTTGACGATTGATAGTATGCCCTCTATGAGCTATAACTTAAATAGTTATTATGCGTTGCTACCAGATAGTGAGAACGAAGGACTTGTCCAGTTCTCCATCCCCGAGCTGGAGCCGGGAATGCATACGGCCGAGTTTAAGGTGTGGGATATCTTAAATAACTCCACGACCTATACCTTTACTTTTGAGGTGGCGGAAGGGTTGAAACCTAATCTGATCGAGATGTATGCCACCCCGAATCCGGCACGGGATCAGGTGGAATTCTTTCTGCATCACAATCGTCCGGAGTCGAACTTAAAGGTGACGGTTATGGTTTATGATATGACCGGTAAGTTCCTATGGAGTACCGAGAAGAGCGGTTCCTCCGAGTTGTTTAAGGCTTATATCGTAACTTGGAACTTGACGGATAACGGTGGCAGGCGGTTGCGCCCGGGAGTTTATCTGTATCGGGCGGCGATTAGTACGAATAACTCGAAAGAGGCGACGAAAGCGAATAAATTAATCATTCTCGCACAATAAAGTATCGGGTAATTAGTTTATAATAAGCATGGGGGTATGTTTATTACCCTCTAGGAATGATAAATGTAAATGTATTTTTAGAATAGAATATATGGTAAGAGTTTCAAGATTCAGTCTGTTACTAGCGGTTTTCAGCTTTTTGACGGCATTTACGGCTTTATATGCCCAAGGAGGCGCAGACGATGTTAAACATAAATTCGCCCCGATTAATACGGCGATACCGTCTTTGTCTATCGCGCCCGACGCTCGTGGAGGTGCTATGGGTGATAACGGTGTGGCTACTACGCCGGATGTGAATTCCCAATACTGGAACCCGGCTAAGTATGCTTTTAGCTATAGTAAGGCCGGAGTCGCTTTATCCTATACGCCTTGGTTACGTAAATTGGTGAATGATGTGGCTTTAGCGTATCTGGCTGGTTATTATAAATTAGGCGATAGCGATATGCAGGCGATCGGAGCTTCTTTGCGTTATTTCTCTTTAGGAGAAGTACAGGAAAGCCGGGATGGAGGAATGGGTAATCAGCTCATATTGAATCCTTATGAGATGGCTTTTGATGTAAGTTATAGCCGTAAATTATCGGATGTGTTCTCTATGGCGGTCGCCTTGCGCTATATTCGTTCGGACATGGGTGCCTCGTCGGACGCGGATATGGTTCCGGATAACGCTTTTGCCGCCGATATCGCCGGTTATCTGGAGAAATACGTGATCTTAGGGAATAGCGAGTGCCTGTGGAGCTTTGGTTTTAATGTCTCCAATATCGGTACGAAGGTCTCTTACGACGGCGGAAATACCAACCAATTCTTGCCTACGATGTTAAAGGTTGGAACCGGTTTGCTGTATCCGATCGATGATTATAACCAAATCGGTATCTATGTGGATTTGAGTAAATATTTAGTTCCTACCGAACCTATTCAAGAAGGTACGACTCCCGAGGATGAGGCTGCTTATAAGGAAAAACATGATGAATATAACAATATGTCCCCGATCACGGGTATCTTCAAATCATTCGGTGACTCGCCGAATGGCTTCAAGGGCGAGTTAGAGGAGATTATGGCCTCTATCGGTCTGGAGTATAATTACAATCAGCAGTTCTTTGTTCGTGGCGGTTATTACTATGAAAATAAATATCAGGGAAACCGTCAGTATTTCTCGGTCGGTGCCGGTTTCCGCATGAGTGTTTTCCAGTTGGATGCCGCTTATCTGATCAGTACGGTACAGAGTAACCCGTTGGACCAGACATTGCGCTTCTCCTTGTCGTTCGATATGGATGGAATCAAGAACCTTTTCAGATAAATGGGTATGAAGATACGTGTAGGTTTTGGTTATGACGTCCACGCCTTGGTGCCGGACCGGGAATTATGGCTGGGCGGGATTAAGATCGAGCATACGTTGGGCCTATTGGGACATAGCGATGCGGACGTGCTGATCCATGCGGTCTGTGACGCTTTACTGGGAGCGGCCAATATGCGGGATATCGGTTATCATTTCCCGGATACGGCAGGTGAATATAAGAACATTGATAGCAAGATATTGCTTCGTGACACCATGAAGCTTTTGAGAGACGCGGGCTATGAGTTGGGTAATATCGATGCCACCGTAGCCGCCGAACGCCCTAAATTGAATCCCCATATCCCTCTGATGAAGAAAACGCTGGCCGAGGTCATGAACGTGGACGAGGAGGATATCTCTATCAAGGCTACGACCACGGAGAAGCTGGGCTTCACCGGACGGCAGGAAGGGATCTCGGCTTACGCTACGGTCTTGATACAGCGCATGGGATCGTAAACCAGAAAGTACTCCCTTTTCCTTCTTCCGACTCTACGCCGATCTTCCCGTGAAGATTCTCTAGGATCGTTTGGCAAATGGATAGCCCGAGTCCAGTTCCTTGGATAAAGGAATCGAATTTGGCGAAACGCTCGAATACGTGCGGGAGGTTCTTCCGCTCAATACCTTTTCCGGTATCTTTTACGTAAAAGTATAATCCATCTTCCCTCTCCTTGTATCCCATGCGGATAGACCCTTGGAACGTGAACTTACAGGCGTTCGTGAGGAAGTTGGTGATCACTTGGGTCAAGCGATTCTTCTCGGAATAGATAACACAATCCTGTTCGGGTATCTCGCAATAGAGAGTGACACCGTCTTTCACCCGGCTTTGGAAGGTCTGGTATAAGCTCCGGAATAGCGTGGATACGTTGAACTCGGAATAGATGAAATCCATTTGCCCGGCCTCGATCTTCGATAGATCCAGAATATCGTTCACGAGTTGAAGGAGAAGTTCGTTGTTCGTCTCGATGATCTCGCAAAATTCTTTTGTCTCCTCGGAGGGGTTTGTTTGGGCGAGCAGGTTCGAGAACCCTACGATAGCGTTCAGCGGGGTACGTATCTCGTGGCTCATGTTCGCTAGGAAGGCGGATTTCAGCCGGTTGGATTCCTCTACCTTCGCTTTGTCCCTCAATTCCTGCTCCATCAGCTTGCGTTGATGGAGCAGGGCAGTTCCCCCGATCAGGTAGATAGGTTTACCGGCGGGATCGGTCTTGCCGGTGATGGCGTAAATTTCTATCCATATATAGTTTTCCCCCGTATCGTCTAGGTAGCGGATTTCCTCATCTACCGGTTGGCCCTCGCCGGAGACAAGTGCTTCCATCTTATCACGGAGCCGGTCTAGGTCATCCGGGTACACGCCGCTATAGAACTCATCGGGCGACATCTTGAATATCCCGTTTACGCCTTTGTCACGGGCGGATCTTTGGGTGAGGTAGACATTATTGCACTCTATGATCTCGGCTCTTACGTCCCACGTCCATGTCATCATGTTGCTGGCTTTCAAGACGAGTTGATATTTCTGGTTTAAGTCCTGCGCTTGGCGTGCGATTCGTAGTTCCTTGTCTTTGCCCTTTTGCTTTTGGATAAAGAGGTGTACCCGTAATATCCCTATCGTTATCAATAACACCAGAATGACGAGTAGGCTTATGATATGGACCTTGTATTTCTGGAAGAAACCGGGAGGCTCTTGGAAATAAGTGGCGTTTGGGGGATATAAGCCGGGATCGATTTGGTGAAGCAATAGGTGTTGGTAATTCAGGTAAGTCTTCGGGGTTCCCGAAGTCAGGGTAGAGATTTCTTTGCTATCTTTTCCCGAGAGGATCATTTCGATCGTGTTGGCCGTCACCTGCGCGTAATCCTCCGGAGAAACATAATATCCCCCGGCGAAATTCCCGTTTTTTGTTTGTACGTCTTGCAAGGTAAAGACGGGGGGAACTGAGAAGCTGTTAATCATTTTCTGGACGTTATCGACTAGGTAACGATTCTCGTTGTCCTTCTGGGTCCTGTACCATGAGTAATAAAGGACGCCGGTCTTATTGTCGAAAGAGGCCAACCTGTCCAATAAGTTCTCGGTGGAAATGGAAGTCGTAGACAGCGGCTCGAATTGGATGCCCGGGAAATCTTTCCGTAGCACGGCCTCCACATCCGCTTTCGTTTGCTGACTTATATAACGATGGTCGAAAATAAAGGCCAGCTTGGTTAATCCCGGTTGTAGCTTTTTGATTAGCTCGATCGTCTGCTTGATATAGACTGAGTATTTTATAAAAGTGGCGTTATAGCCTTTTACTACGTCCGTGATGGGGGTTAAGGTCTCGAGCGCGTTGGTATCCAGATCTATCAGATATTCTTCTTTCGGGTACATATTATCTCTGGCATAGCAGATGATAGAGGGAACATCTTTCCATTCCTTGTCAAACAACGGGCGGGTGATAAGCCAAGAGGGATCTCCTATGCATACGACTAAGGTGGGTGGCACAGGTACTCTCTCTAGGATCATTTGTCTCTTCTCTTGAAAACCTTCCATCGTGCGGATACCGGGGATCTGTAAGGGAATCGCCTTTACGGTAAACCCTTCCTTCCCGAATTTATTTTCTATATCAAGATAGGTCTGTTTCGTCCAGCTTTCCTCGAAGTTGATGGAGTGCAGTACGACGATCGACTTGCCTTCTGAGGGTCGTGCGCCCACGCCCAAATGGATACAAAATAAAAGTAATATGAGAGGAATTGTATTTTTCATGGTCGATGATTCTAAGCGATATAAGCATCAATAGAAAATTTTGTAGCAAATGTAGTGAATCCGCTTTTATAAAGCAAAGGCTTTGTCTGTCATCTTCATAAAATAATGGTTTTGATACGGATACGTGTGCGACTCCTCGTTGAGACATATGATGTTTGGTGGCGTATAATATTTTTGCGCTGGACAATCGTACTGAATTTTATTTCGAAAAAATATACAATAAGTCTGTTTTTTACCTGTTATAATTGCATAGTGTTGATATTTAACTATTTATGTAAACGAGACTTGCTCTCTTCGAATTTCTATCCATAGTATTTTGAATTACTATGTATAGTAGATCGGGTTTACTATAGGTAGTAATCATGATTATTAGGGTATCTATTCTAAGGAAACATATAATGTGTACAATAACAAAAGATATTCCATATCTCTGGATAGCGGCATATGGTGTTCTAGTGTGTTAGATATTAAAGGTTCATTCGATAAATCTTTATGATGAGTTTTGAAAATGGAAATTATTCTTGAATATGATTGATTTATTTTGCTGTATTAATATTTTTTTCACGAACTTGCAACCGTACTTTTTCTAAGTCTATTTCCGCTGAATTGTGAGCATAATCTTATTATATCAATCTAAAAACACAAGAAAATGAAAAAATGTGTATCTATTCTAATTATCTTGTTGGGGGGGATTGGATTGTACATGCGGATGATGGAGACTTGAATTTTAAGTATAAAAGAAAAATGATTATTGATTTCGCTAAGAGATAATTGAATTTGAGGTTTACTCTGCCAGATCGAGTGTTTGAGGCGCTGATCCGGCAGAGTTTTTTTGTGGGTGGAAGGAAGAAGTATCCTGGTTACTCTTCATTTTTGAAAACATATTTTACTAAGATTGGATTCTCTTCTTCCGAGTGCGATTGAATGATTCTTTGCTGATCCTCATTTCTTAGCTTCTCGGGAAATAGATCATTTAGTGGAAGCCCTCCTTCCGGGGTACAAAGGATGAAGTCTTCTCCAAAGTAGATCGGGTAAAGTTGCAAGCCTTCCTTGGTTCGCTCGAATTGAAGCAAATCATGTTTTTCCCTATTATAGAACAAGTGGATGTATTTGTTTTTACGGACAACCATGGCATATCGGTATCTGCTGTTTTGCCCTTGTGAATCTATTACATAATTTACGCTCTTGGAGGAATAGGCGTCCTTTACGTATTGGATTTGTTCTTGCTTGCTCATATTGGGACGAAACTTTAAATTCTCAATGTCATTGTTTAAATCTCCGAAATCCCAGCGATAAAGCTCAGTCAAGGTCGCTCCTGAAAGTGAATAAATCGTGTTAGTCAAAGATCTGCGGAGAGCGTGTGGGAATGGAAATACACCCCTGCAAAATATATCTTTTCTCTCTTCCGGGAAATATTCATCGATTATCTCATTTCTTGATAGGGAATAGAACTTCAGGCGATTGTCATTATCATAGGTGAAGAAAGCGATCGTATCCTTGTTTTGGAACTGGAAAGAATTGTAGGCTCCAGTAATATCCGGAAGTCTCTTTTTCTCGATGAATTTACCCCCTAGGTCATAGAAAAAGAGAGCGTTGCTGACGGCGCAGAGTACTACAAGATTCCTGCGGACTGTATCGATCGCGAAATCAGACAGATTTAGGTACTGCCCCGGGCCGTCTCCTTTTTCGTTAAGCGCGAATTGGAAACGTCCCTCCCTGTCGAAAACGAAGATTTGGGATCTTCGATAATCATGGATATAATATCGGTCCTCAAAAAACTTGATCTGGGTTATATCACGGATCAGCGATTCCGGCGTTGTCTCCAGTGGGATGACTTGGATATCGGAGAATAGGTCTTTTGTGGAGATCTTATCTCTCCTTTCCAGATTCACGGTGATGATATCTGATTCCATATTTCTCTTTTCTTTAGATCCCGTACAAGAAAGAAAGAAAAATATGGATATCGCTGAATAGTAAATCAAACTACTCTTCATCTTATTGCTAGATTTAAGTGAAACCAAAATTAGAATATGTAAACGTAAGAAATAAATTATAATATTGGGTCACAAAAAGACGTGTTTTATTTCCCCGAAAAACATCATTGGGAGAAAAGAAATGCTTGTTTGCCTATTTCGGGATAAATCCGTAGCTTTGAACCATTAAAACAATAGTATATATGAAGGATAACGACTGGAAAGATCGATTAGGCGTGATGTACTCCACGAATCCCGATTTTCAATATAATACGGGAGATACGGAGGAGGAAGATACGTTGCCGAAGGAGAAACAAGCTTTGCGTATTTCCTTGGACAAACGGAACCGGGGAGGGAAGATGGTTACCTTGATCACCGGGTTCCGGGGTACTTCCGAGGATCTGACCGCCTTGGGGAAACTCTTGAAAGTGAAATGCGGCGTAGGCGGCTCCGCGAAGGACGGGGAGATAATCATCCAAGGGGACCTGCGTGCCAAGGTGTTGGATATCCTCCGGAAAGAGGGCTATTCGAAAAGCCGTACGATCTAATCCCCGATCGCTATGCTAACAATCTATAGGGCTTCCGCCGGGGCGGGCAAGACGCATAAATTGACAGGGGAGTACCTGATGTTACTCTTCTCCCAGCCGGGCGCTTACCGCCGGATCTTGGCCGTGACGTTTACGAATAAGGCGACGGATGAGATGAAAACCCGTATCGTTCAAGAACTTTATCACCTCGCTTCCGGCCGCGCGTCCGATTATATCCAGCTACTCTCTTCCGCCTATTCCTTGACGGAGCGGCAGGTGAGGGAGCAGGCCCGGAAGATTCTGGTCGCTATCCTGCACGATTACTCCGCCTTTAATATCAGTACGATCGACCGCTTTTTCCAGCAAACGATGCGTGCCTTTACCCGCGAGATCGGTTTGCAAGGCGGCTATGGCATCGAGATGGACCAAGAACTGGTCTTGACCGAGGCGATCGATAACCTGCTGGCCGATCTGGAGAAGCCGGAGAGCAAGGATTTGCTAGGTTGGTTGCTGCGTTTCGCCGAGGACAAGATCGAGGATGGTGGCGGCTGGAGCTTGCGGAAGGATATCATGTCGCTCAGCCGGGAGGTCTTTAAGGAGAGTTATAAGGCATTTAGCGAGGAGGTCGGTAAAGATATTGCGGATAAGCAGGCCCTAGATGCCTATAAGAATGAGCTATACGCCATTATCCGCTCCGTAGAGGCGGAGGCGAAACGTTTAGGAGAGGAGGGAGTGGCGTTGCTGAAACAGTTCGCGTTACAACCCTCGGATTTTAAGGGGGGAAGCCGTTCCCCGTTTTTCTATTTCGAGAAGCTGGCGAAAGGTGAGATGAAAGAGCCGACTGCCACGTTCCAAGCTTTGCCGGATAATCCGGATGCCTATACGACCAAGACGACTCCACCGGGTCTCCGGCAGATCATCGGGTGTGTATATGAGGAAGGGTTGAATGCCTGCGTAAAGAATATCGTATCCCTGTTCGCCAACCTGACGGCCTATAACACGGCCCGGGAGATCGTGCGTTATTATTATACGTTAGGGATCTTAACCGATATCTCCCGGCAAATCGCTTCTTACCGGGAAGAAAAGAATGTCATGCTGATCGCCGATACGACCGAGTTGCTGAATAAGGTCATCAGTGGCAGCGACGCCCCCTTTATCTACGAGAAGACGGGTACGCACGTAGATCATTATATGATCGATGAGTTCCAAGATACCAGCGGCATGCAGTGGAATAATTTCCGGCCCTTGGTGGAGGAGAGTCTGGCGAATGGTAGGGCGAACTTGATCGTTGGCGATGTGAAGCAAAGTATTTATCGTTTCCGTAACTCGGATTGGAAGCTATTGGACGAGCAAGTCCGCAGGGATTTCGAGGAGGAACAGGTCTGTGAGGAAACCCTGATGGATAATTGGCGAAGCTGCCGCCATATCGTGGAGTTTAATAACGCGTTCTTCACCGCCGCTCCGGCGATCCTGCAAGATCTATATAATGAAGCGTTGAAAACCTCCTCATTAAGCGAGGAAGAACGCACGGCCTTTTTCACGAAGATCATGACCGCTTATGATAAGAGCATTCAGCGTGTCCCTCCCCCTTTCCAGAAGAAGGACGGACATGTACGGATCGATTTCTTGTCCGGCGATGAGGAGAAGGACTGGAAGCAAGAGGCGATGGAGCGATTGCCGGCTACCTTGGAGCGTTTGCAGGATAACGGTTACGCGCTAAAAGACATCGCCATACTCGTGCGTACCAATCAAGAAGGCGCTTTAGTGGCTGATACGTTGCTAGCCTATAAGGAAGAGCATCCGTCCGACCGGTACAATTACGATATCATCTCCGATGATGCTCTGTTCGTGGGTAGTTCTCCGGCGGTCCGTTTCCTGATCGCCGTATTGCGCTATTTGCGAAATCCGGAGGACCGGACGAACAGGAAATTGGCGATGTATGCCTATCAAGTATTAACCGGAAAATTCGGGGAGAGCGAGGCGGACGAGTCTGTTTTCCAAAACCTTCAGTCTATCTCCCGGCAATCCTTGTACGAGGTAACCGAAGGGCTTTTCCGTAACTTCTCCGCTTACTTCCCGGAAACGGAACAGGTATTCGTGCAAGCCTTTCTGGATATGGTTTCCGAGTACGCCCAAAAAGAAAGCGCGGATTTGAACCGTTTCTTGAGATGGTGGGACGAGACCGGTTATCGAAAGACGATCGCTACCCCGGATGGGCAAAACGCTATCCGCATCTTGACCGTACATAAATCCAAGGGCTTAGGTTTTAAGGTCGTTATCATTCCTTTCGGGGACTGGGAGATCGACCATAAGCCGACAAAGCCCGTTATCCTTTGGTGCCACCCGGAGAAGAAGCCGTTTGACCGCCTGCACTTAGTTCCTGTCCGTTACGGACAGATCTTGAGTAGCACGATTTTCGCCAAGGATTATTTCAAGGAGCGCTTGCATGCTTTCATCGATAACTTGAATACCTTATACGTCGCTTTTACCCGTTCGAAAGAAGAACTGATCGTATTCTCCCCCCGTCCGAGGAAGATCAACAAGGAAGGTAAGGTTGAGAAGATAACTTCCATCGCCGATCTATTGTGGGCGGGGGTGGAGACGGAGATCGAGGATGATACCTTTGAAAGGGGCGAATGGTGGCATCCAGCTTCGGGTAGAACGGCAGAAGATACCCTGGAGGAAATTCCCATGAGCCGCCTGTATTCCGTTTCCCCGGATGATCGTTTACAATTACGCCTGCATGGGAAAGGATTCTTTTTCGATAATGCCAGGCGGAAGCACGGTACCTTGATGCATGAGGTATTGAGCCGGATACGTACGCCGAAAGATATTCCCGCTTCGGTCGAAAGTTATCGGTTAGCCGGGGTGATTAACCGGGAGGAAGCGGCGGAGTTGATCAGCCGTCTGGAAGAATTATTGCAAGCGGAGGAGGTAAAGGCTTGGTATGATGGTTCCGCCCGTGTCTTGAATGAAGTGGATATCCTGTTCGGTAAAGGCTTGTCTAAACGCCCGGACCGGGTGATGATAAAAGATAACAAGGTAATTGTCGTGGATTATAAATTTGGCGAACGGCAAGATAAGCGCCATCCTAATCAGGTAAGAAATTACCTGCAATTAATTCGTAAAATGGGTTTCGAGCGGGTCGATGGATACCTTTGGTACGTAGAGTTAGGCAAAATAGAGGCAGTGAATAAGTGATATATTTTTGATATTCGGTAAAAATGAATATTTTTGCAGATTCTTAGTATAAAACGATACAGTCAAAGAAGAATGAAAGTACATAAAGAAGGAACCGGTTTACTGCTTACGTTGTTTACAATATTATTTATTGTGAATATAACTTTGTACCATACGGTAGGTAAGGGTATGCTGTTTTATTCTGTCGCTTTTGTTTCTACCGTATTGTTCCTATTGGTATTAAACTTCTTCCGTAGTCCTTTCCGTCGGTTTCCTTATGATTCGGAAGGCTTGGTGATCGCTCCCGCCGATGGTACGATCGTTGCCATCGAGGAAGTGATGGAGAACGAGATCCTTCATAAGAAGTGCCTACAGATATCTATCTTTATGTCTATCTTCAACGTACATGCCAATTGGTTTCCCGTAAACGGTACCGTTAAGCATGTTTCCCACCAGAACGGGCGTTTTATGGCGGCTTATCTGCCGAAGAGTAGTACGGAGAACGAACGTTCGGCGGTCGTTATCACCACGAGGAACGGGGTGGATGTCTTGGCTCGTCAGATAGCCGGGGCGATGGCACGCCGCATCGTTACGTATGCCAAGCCGGGAGAGAAATGTCATGTGGACGAGCAAATGGGGTTTATTAAATTCGGTTCTCGCGTGGATGTCTACCTGCCGGTAGGAACAGAGGTGTTAATAGAGATGGATCAAAAAGTAACAGGCAATCAAACGCCTATAGCCCGTTTGTCAAAATGAGTATAAGAAAACATATTCCTAATACAATTACGTGTCTGAGCCTTCTGTCCGGTTGTGTCGCCAGTGTTATGGCCTTGCACGGAAATCTTTTATCTGCGTTGATTTGGATTATTATAGCCGCGGTCTTTGATTTCTGCGATGGCTTTGCCGCTCGTTTATTGAAGGCTTACTCGCCGATGGGAAAGGAATTGGATTCCTTGTCAGATATGGTAAGTTTCGGCTTCGCTCCGGGCATGGTGGTCTATTGGTTGTTGGGAGAGGCTTCTACGGCTTTGCCTTTTGGCTCATTGAATACGTATATCCCTTATCTGGCGTTCGTGATCCCAACGTTTTCAGGTTTGCGTTTGGCTAAGTTCAATATTGATGAACGGCAAACTACCTCGTTTATCGGCTTGCCGGTTCCGGCGCATGCTTTATTTTGGGCTTCGGCGGGGTATTCTGTTTTACCGGTTGTCCATGCGAATGAAGGCTTGTTCGTGTTGGTGACTGTTATCTTGGCGTTTATTACCTCCTTGCTGTTGGTGTCTGAGATACCGATGTTCTCGCTGAAGGTGAAATCCTTAGCGTGGAAGGGTAATGAGCTTCGCTATATATTGATCGCTTGTGCCATTATTTTCGTGGCGTTATGGGGATTCTTGGGAATCTCTGGAACCATCCTGTTATATATAGTCTTGTCTATTTTTAACAAAAAGGGATAAACAAGAATTCTTATCTTTGTGTTTGTGATAGTAAAGAATCATTTAAGTATCGGATTATGTTTAAGTTTTTGTTTGTAATATTCTTTTTCTTTATCCTGTTGGTGTTTCTGATGGGTTTCTCCATCTTGCGTACCTTTAAGAACATCTTTTTTGGTAGCGGAAACAACACTCGTAAGGGAGAACAACGTCGTCAAACAAATAGCAATACTTCCGGACATCGTTCTACGACTACTACCGCCCGGGACGATGATGATGATCGTACACCTTATGTGCACCGTAAGAAGATATTCGCCAAGGATGAAGGGGAGTATGTGGATTACGAGGAAGTTAAATAGAGCTTAGCGTCTTTGCTTGAAGAAACGCTGCATTTCTTCCGCGCACTCTTTTTCAAGGATACCTTTTTTGATAATCGCTTTCGGATGGAAGGCTTGAGGGGCGAATTTGGAGAAACCTCTTTTATCATCGGATGCCCCGTATACGATCGTGCTTAATTGTGCCCATCCGATCGCGCCGGCACACATTATGCAGGGTTCCACGGTTACGTATAGACTACAATTTGTTAGGTATTTCGCTCCTAAGACTCCGGCGGCGGCCGTAATCGCCAACATCTCGGCATGTGCGGTCACGTCGTTCAAGCATTCGGTTTGATTATGCGCCCTCGCTATGATCTGGTTGTTGCAGATGATAACAGCTCCTACGGGAACCTCACCCTCGGACGCTGCCGCACGAGCTTCCACCAACGCTTGCTTCATGAAATATTCGTCATTGAAAGGATTCATCTTCTCATCTCATTTTCGTTGAAAAGAGTCGGATAATCCTCCTCCAAGGTCTTGAGGATGTGAGAAAGGATCGTCTCTCGGTACCAACGGGACTTATTCTCGATCTTGTAGCGTGAAAGGTAACGTTTTACCGCTTTATGCTCTTCGTCATTCAGCATAAAGGTCACTTTGTGTACCCTCGGATGATTGGGGTGAGCCGATGAATATTTACGTTCTTCTTTCATACATTTGCAAATGTACGAGTGAATAGCCGAATAACAAAGAAAATGGCTATATTTGTGCAAATTAATGCGATGGCAAGACAGAACGATATGGGTCGGGAAGGTGAGTCTGAGGCTCGTGCCTATCTGGTAAAACATGGATATAACGTGTTGCATACCAATTGGCATTGGCATCATTATGAACTGGATATTATCGCTGTCAAGGAAGATGAGTTAATCGTGGTGGAGGTGAAGACACGCTCTGAGGATTTTTTGCTTTCACCGGAAGATGCGGTAGACACCAAGAAGATTCGGAGGATTGTCGCCGCTGCGGATGCCTATGTCCGTTATTTTAATATAGACTTACCAGTCCGTTTTGATATCGTGACATTGATCAAGAAAGAGACGGGTTTCCTGATCGACCATATCGAAGATGCTTTCTATGCTCCTTGCCGTTAAAAGATAAAAGTTATGAATATAGAAGAAGTACGTGAATACTGCCTTTCCTTGAAGAATACCATCGAGTGTTTCCCGTTCGATGAGGTATCGCTGGTCTTTAAGGTAGAGAATAAGATGTTCCTGCTGCTTCCTTTGGATGCGGAGGAGCCTCATGTCTCCTTGAAATGCAGTACAGACTATGTGGAAGAGTTACGGGAACGGTATACGGCGGTTGAGCCGGCTTATCATTTTAATAAGAAATACTGGAATAGCATTTATCTGGATCGGGATATGGAGGACGAGGAGGTTAAACGTTGGATCTTCCACTCTTACCGGGAGGTGATCGCTAAACTACCAAAAAATATAAGGGAGATTTATAATGATGAGCACTGATAATGAATCTCCCCGCATCTTGCGTGTGGTGGAAACCACTTCTACGAATAGCCTGCTTCGTGAGTTGATCATCAAAGAATCTCTTCCGGAAGGAAGTGTAGTTGTCGCTGATTTCCAGACAGCCGGACGTGGGCAGATCGGGAATGTCTGGGAGTCTGAGGCGGGAAAGAACTTGATGTTTAGTACAGTCCTGTACCCTACGTGCATCCCGGCAAATCGCCAATTCTTGATTTCTCAAATAGCGGCCTTGAGCGTGAAAGAGACGTTAGACTTATATACGGATCATGTCACAGTGAAATGGCCGAATGATATTTATTGGAAAGATAAGAAGATTTGCGGAATGTTGATCGAGAACGATCTATCAGGGCATAATCTATATTGCTCCATCATCGGGATCGGCATAAACTTGAATCAAGCGGTGTTTCGGGGAGATGCTCCGAATCCTGTTTCTTTGTTTCAAATAATCGGTAAGGAAGTAGATCGAGAAGAGGTTTTGGACCGTTTCCTCTCTGTATTCTATCGCTATTATTTATCTCTTCTCCAAGAGGAATACGAGGATATTCGTATCCGCTATCAATCTGCGTTGTATAGAAGGGAGGGCTATCATGCCTATAGGGATGAGGCGGGAGAATTCGAGGCCTGTATCCATGATATTGAATCAACCGGGCATCTTTTGCTAGTGTTACGGGATGGAAGCATCCGTCGCTATGCTTTTAAGGAGGTTTCTTATTGTAAGTGACCTCTTCGGGCGCGAATCTGGGATTTTTGCGAGGGCTTTCTCCTACGTTCTTCTTTCCTTCTAAGTAGCTCGTTTATAGAATCTCTTTTCATGTTAGTCGTTTGAGTGATCACAAAAAATGAACGAATTTGAAGGATGAGGCTTTTGACGTAGGTCTGATTGGGATGATGTGTATTGGGATTGGGTGTGTGAGGAAGGCTCGGTAACGGGCGAGGATTTTGGGAGCAGTTATACTTACTTGGTTGGGGAAGTATATATCCTTTGGCACTTATTATATATCCTATGGGGAGGTAAATAGTACTTTGTATCCTTTCAAGATACGGTAATTCCAGTGGAAGTAATCTTTATAACATGAATAATAATGTACGTGTACATTAATTTATATTGATTGGTGGTTGAGGGATTATTATGCTTGGCCTTGGTTCGAGAATGGCTTTTATGGAGTGGGGGATATAGGTAAGGGATGGGTAGTTCGTGGTTATAATCCGCTATTTCGTAATGAATAGCCTATTTGATTGATAAGAAAGCGTGTAGGATGACAAAAAAATAATAGGGAAGATTTGCGCGAATCGAAGAAACGCGTACCTTTGCAAATGATAGATAAAGTCGGCTGTCAGTATTATGGTTTTGTGAAGGCAGCCCAATGAATGAGCTTATTACACTTTAGTATTAATATTAAATTATTTAATTATGAACAAAAAGTTTTCTACTTTTTTGTGCGCTAGCTTACTTTTAGCTTCAGCATTCACTACTGCGAATGCGGCAGATTTGACTGGCGTTAACAATGGTGCGGATGCTTTTATGGTATCAAAATTGGATAAAGCTGCGTTAAGCGGTTTGTATCAATTAAGAGTAACCAGCACCGCTACAGGCAACACGACAAACGGTGTCCTTGCTATAGAGAATGGCAAGTATGTTGTCAAAGCTTCCAATTACAATTTACTGAATTCATTGTGGTGTATTACGATTACGGAGCAAGGTCAAGGTAAAGAGCCTATCTATGACTTCGTGAACAAAGCTACAGGTGAATTTTTGGCGATCAATGAGGCTGATGTTCAGGGCTTGGCGGTAAACGCTACTTCTGGGGCTCTTCAAGTTGGTGAAACTTACGGCGGTTGGGCTTTTGCTAGAACTTACAAGGAAGTGTTGGAGAAAAATCAACCGATGTTTACTTATCAAGAGGCTGACTATGTTCTTATCTTGTTGGAAGATAATGGTGTGTTAAAAGCTAAGAAAGTTTTAGCTAGTGAAGCTAGAGGTTTAACTGATGCTGTAAAGTTTACTGTGTACGACGCAGGTACTTACGTGTTGAGTGCAGATGAGATTAACGCTTATTTGAAAGATAATAAGAATGTTCTTAATTTCAATCAGGATGCTAATGCTGACGTAAACCCGTTTACGACTAAAGCGTTTGTCGCAAAAGAACTAAAGGGTGGTCTTGCTGCTGATCACAATTTCGTTTATGTGACAGATAAAGAGAATGAGAACTCTTATTTGAAAGTTGATACCGCTGCTAATGGTGTAGGTATCCAATTCTTGAAGTTTGGCTGGACAAATGCTGAAAAAGAGCCGAACAAAGATGTAGAGAATTCAACGTTGGCTAATCAACATAAGTTCTTGTTCTCTTACAAACCTTCTACAGATAGCTTGTTTATCCAAGTAAAGCAGGTTCGTTATAAGAATGAAAAGAATGCCGAAAAATATTGGAAAGATGTAACAGATATTAAGAACTATGGTTCTAAGTATGTAGGAGTTTCTGATACTGACGTTAATTTAGATAATAACGCTGTAGCTGAGATGCCTGGTGATGCAGTTGCTCCTTCTCAATTGTTCGTTAAGTTGCAGAACTTTACGGTAGCTGACAGAATTGCGACAATCGGTGCTAGACCAATCAATACACATATCGGTTTTGGCTTGAAGGGTTGCAATGCTGCAAGTGACAAGACATCTATTGCTAACGGTTTGTATATCATTAAGAACGCTAAGGGACAAGTTCTGGCTGCTCCTATTCATGAGAATGATAACGTAGGTAACAACAAGGTTGAGTGGGTTACTTTGGATGAGCAAGATCCTATGCACATGCCAGCTTATCAATGGGTAATCACGAAGACTTTGAACTCGGAAGCTTCTCAGGCTACATCTCCGATTAAGGTGGTTAACCGTGAGTTCTTAGAGACTTATAACAATGTTCAATTGAGATTGAATGACAAAAATGAGATCGATGCTTCTTATGATCTTTTGGATGGGGTTACTTTTGTCCAGATCACGGACTCTGCCATAATCAAGGATAAGAAGTTGGGTTATAAGTATCTTGCTAAGAACGAGTTGATCGTTAATAAGTATAAGTTCAACTATTTGAATCCGTTCACTCAAGATTATTGGATCGCTAACGGTGCAGACAAAGATTCTTTGATTTACGTGAAGGAGGCTGCTAACGAATATACCTTGACTGAAGGCTCTACAGCTAAGTATGGTATTGATGTAGATGCAGCTTTGTTGAAGAAGATCCCGGGATTGGCTCAATTGGAGAGAACAAACTATGTGATCGCTAAAAATAAAGATGCTAAATTAGTTAAGGCTTATGGTAGCAAGTATGCGATGGGTGCTAAGAATGTAGGAACTACAGCCGAGGTTGATACATTCTTCTTCAAAGAGAATAACCACTTTAGCGGAAAGCATTATTATGCGATCCTAGAGTCTAATTGGAATGGAACAAAAGCTTATATTAATGATTTGAATACAACAACAGCAAAAGTTGGTATCGCTGATGATGGTATGACTGCTGGTTTGAAAGTTCAATTATTGAATGAGTCCAGAACTTCTTCATTCACGGTAGAGCCTAGCGATGCTCCTTTATATCGTCGTTTCAATAAGGCGGTTCTTGGCGAGAACGTGAATGATGGCGCAGATAGCTTGGCATTCGTGGAGAGATATCGTCATGAATACTTGATGGATGAGACCAATGCTAACTTTGAGGATAAAAATGGCGTTGTTGATTATTTAGGTATCTGGAACAAGGATAAAGCGAATGGTAAGTTGGCTATGCGTATTGATACCGCATGGTTGAACCGTGGCGCAGGCAATGTTAAGCCTCAATACTTGATTTCTGTAGCACGTGATGATCAAGGTGCTATTGAGACGATTCCTTGTGATGAGGCTGATGACAAACACTTCTATATCGATGAGAATGGCAACGCTCATAAGACTGATAAATGGCATTGCCAGCATGCTAAGCCGGGACGTGCAGGTTTCGCTTATGGTAAATACTTGGTAAGCTTTGCGGACTCAGCTAGAGCAGATAAGGATAAACCATACATGGATATTAAGAATGGTTATACTCGCGTAGGTTTCGTTAAGGCAATTCATTCCGGTGATAGCTTGTATATCTTGGTGAACGAGTTCAAGAATATGAAACCGGCGGATTTGAATATTGATGAGATTATTAAGTCTTACAAAGCTGCTAAGATCGATGGTGCTTATATCGTAAACTTACAAGGTGATCAACACAAGAATGTAACGTGGTCTTTCCGTTATGTAGATCCGGACAAGGCAGCGAGTGTGACAGAAGAGGGCGAAGCTAATGCGTTCATGTTTGAGTCGAATGTTTACTCAGATAGCCCTGAGACCTCTGTAAATGGAAATGTTCCTTTAGGAAATGTTCATGGCTTGGAAAATGCGATCGCTCCTAAGTATGCAGCTTGGTTGAAGATGCAAAATGGTTGCTTGGTATTAACTCGCGGCGATTCTGATTTCAACTCTTCTAAGACCGGTGGTGATGCAGCGTTGGTATTCAATGTAGACCCAGAGGCTTCTAAGGGAGATATGGTAACTTCTAACGACGAAGTAGCTGTAGAAGGTGTATCTGTAGTAGCTGGCAACGGTACTGTAACTGTTCAAGGCGCTGCTGGTAAGTCAGTAGTTATCACTAACATCTTAGGTAAGGTTGTTGCTGAGACAGTTCTTACTTCAGACAACGCAACTATCGCTGTACCTGCTGGTATCGTAGCTGTAGCTGTTGAGGGTGAAGAGGCTGTTAAGACAATCGTTAAATAAGTAGAAAACTGATCGAATTTCCGTAAGGAAAGACACAGTTCATAAGATAGAGCCCCGTCGATGTACTTCGGCGGGGCTTTTGTGCGTTCCCCTACGAGTGTTTCATATTTAAATACAAAAACAAGGTATCTTAGTTTCATTGAGCAAGTATCCTAAGTTCATTGGCGAAGTATCTTAGGCGTATGGGGCGATGAAACTAAGATACTTTTCTCATGAGCACCTTGTGTGAGTATCGGTGTTGTCATATGCGACTACCGGCGTGGATTGTAAGGACTACTCGTGCAGGTTCTAGGCTCTACTGCCCTGTTATTCTTTCTTTTTGATAGATAAATGTCTATATGTGTGACATCCCTTTTCGGTGGAGAGCGTAAAATAGCAGAGGCTGGATGACTGTAAACGGCATTTTTCATTGAAAAAGCCCCCTTTTTGTACGTGATAAGTGGTGAAAGCCTATGCGATAGGTCGCGTTGGGCAACGCCGGTAGTGCCGATGGGCATCGTGAATAGTCAAGAATAGGGTTGTTGATACTTGTGGATGGGCATCATAACCTTGTTACGACCCAGTTCTAACCCCATAACCCCCCTCAAGCAACCCACTAAATATGAATTACAATGAATGAATTCCGCTAGAATGAAAGGCCGTTTTTCGATAAGACGCTGTCATGTAAATGATTGCTGAAATTTTTTCTCGTATTTGAGAATGAACTGTCCATCAGCCCGGAAAAATCGATTCTCCGGGACTTGATATTACAAATTGTCAAAATGGTAAACGTGGTTTAGCTATGGTTTCTCGTTAGTCATATTTATGGGATTCTTGATATGGTATATTGTTTATTCTGCTTATATTTGCGATATCATGGAAGAAAGGAAATGGTTTGAGGAGCTACCGGACTTATGTCCACCTTCGGATGCTATGGCGTGTAGTGGGGTATTTTATAGAATTGCGGAAGGAGATCCTGTGAAATCATTGGATTTCTTCTCGCAAAGAAGATGGCATGATTAAAAAGACATTCGGTGTGGCTCATTATTCTTGGTGGCGATCTTATTGTTTTGATGTAAATAAGGCAAAGGTAATGATGTTATGACTAATTTGTTTTTAGATAGGATCCTAGAGTTTTATGGTGTGCCTCAAATCCTTGTGGCTAAAGATTCTTTTGGTACGCAATACTTATGCCTGCTTTTCGATGATGGGGCTGGATGCAGGTATACGGGTATTAAGATTTCATCCTCTAGGCTGGATGATTATTTGGGAGGAAGGATCGATTTAAGGACTCTTTATCTGAATCCGGAGAATGACAATGAATATTTCAATGTGTCTTATAATGATAATCATTATGAGCTACAGTCTTTTGAGGGAAAGGCCTTGCCGGAGGAAAGGCTTCCGGAAAAGGGATATTTTCATGTGGAATCACGGTCTGAGATCTATACGATAAAGGTTCCTTCCTGCGATAAAAATATATTCCAAGACATTGCCCGAAGGATGGGATGGGTCTGTATGTAACTTAAAACTTCGTTATCATTTCCAAAAAAACACCTATATACCAGCCTTATAACCCTCTATTTGATTTATTCTGCTTATATTTGCGAGTTATCAACAGTTAGGGCGATTTATCAACAAAACAAGCATTGTTTTGATTGAACCCTGTTTGGTTCAGTTTTTAATGTTTAGTTTTGCCCTCGAATTAATTAGGTATAGTATGGGAAAGATTATCGCTTTAGCAAATCAGAAAGGTGGAGTCGGGAAGACAACCACCACGATTAATCTGGCTGCGTCATTGGCCGCTCTTGAGAAAAAGGTGCTGGTCGTAGACGCTGATCCGCAGGCGAATGCCTCATCCGGTCTGGGTGTGGACATACGTAATGTAGAACTTTCTATCTATGAATGTCTGGTGAACGGTGAGGACGCGAGTGGCGCTATCACACAGACTGAAGTGGAAGGACTGGATATCATCCCCTCTCATATCGATTTGGTGGGAGCGGAGATCGAGATGCTAAACTTGGAGAATCGTGAACGGATATTGAAGCAGATATTAACACCGCTGAAAGAGAAGTACGATTTTATCCTGATCGACTGCTCTCCTTCTTTGGGATTGATAACCGTGAATGCCTTGACAGCCGCCGATTCGGTGATTATCCCGGTACAATGCGAGTATTTCGCCTTGGAAGGTATCAGTAAGCTGTTGAACACGATCAAGATTATCAAATCAAAGCTGAACCCGGCGCTGGAGATAGAGGGATTCCTCTTGACTATGTATGATTCCCGCCTGCGTTTGGCGAACCAGATTTATGAGGAAGTGAAACGTCCGTTCCGCGATTTGGTATTTACTACCGTGATCCAACGAAACGTGAAGTTGAGCGAGGCTTCCAGTTACGGTAAACCTGTCTTATTGTATGACGCGGATTCGAAAGGATCTATCAACCATATGCAGTTGGCACAGGAGATTGTTGAAAAAAATAAAGGATTATGGCAGCATTAAAAAGATCGGCGTTAGGCCGTGGATTAGACGCGTTAATTACGATGGATGACCTGAAGACAGGTGGTTCATCGTCTATTAGTGAGATCGAGTTAAGCAAGATCCAGCCTAATCCGGAACAACCTCGATCTGTCTTTGAGGAAGAGACCTTGGAGGAGTTGGCTACCTCTATCCGCTCGTTAGGCGTGATACAGCCGATTACGTTGAAGGAAATCGGCCCCGAGCAATATATGATCATCTCTGGCGAACGCCGTTATCGTGCGTCGCTTAAAGCAGGTTTGGAGCGTATTCCCGCTTATATTAAGACGGCGGCCGACGAGAACGTGGTGGAGATGGCTTTGATAGAGAATATCCAACGAGAGGACTTGAACTCTATCGAAATCGCGTTAGCTTATCAAAAATTAATCGATAATTACGGCTTGACCCAAGAGGGGTTGAGCGAAAGGGTTGGAAAGAAGCGTGCTACGATCGCCAATTACCTTCGTTTGTTGAAACTTCCCGCCGAGATCCAAGTAGGATTGAAGGACAAGAAGATCGATATGGGACATGCCCGGGCATTGATCCCGGTGGATGATCCGGAGGTTCAATTAGCTTTATATGAGCAGATATTGGCTCAAGGACTCTCCGTTCGTAACGTGGAGGAGATGGTGCGTAATATAGCCGAGGGAATACAACCGGAATTGCCGGAAAAGAAAAAATCGGATCGTAAGCCGATACTTCCGGAAGAGTTTAAATTGCTGAAAGATCATTTGTCCCGTTACTTCAATACGAAAGTCCAGTTGACTTGCAATGAGAAGGGAAAAGGTAAAATTACGATTCCTTTCGCCACGGAAGAAGAGTTGGAGCAATTGATCGGGTTACTGGATAAATTGAAATGAGAAATCGAATCATACTCCTTTTGATCGGATTCATGTGCTATGCCGGGATGGGTAACGCACAGGAGGATAAGACGGAGAAAGCCGTTCCTGCTATAGTTTCCGATTCCGTGGAGGTAGCTGCCCCGGATTCTACCGTGCAAGCCGTCTTGATGGCGGCCGATTCGGTGGGCGTACCGGAAGTGAAGATGAAGCTGGCTTTTAAGCCGAATCCGACAAAAGCGGTCTTGTTCGCCTTGGTTCCGGGTCTGGGACAGATCTATAACCGGAAATATTGGAAATTACCGATCGTTTACGGTGGCTTGATGGGATGTATGTATGCCGTGACTTGGAACAACAAGAACTATAAGGATTATTCGACGGCTTATAAGGATATCATGTATGATGCCGCTAAGAATCTGGAAAATCCGGATGCTTGGAGTAAAAGTTGGCAAGACTTGACTTCCATGGCTCCTGAGGATGCGATTAATAATTCAAATTTCAAGGATCAATTGAAAAGACAGAAGGATTATTTTCGTCGATATAGAGACTTGAGTATAATTATTACGGTCGGGGTGTATGCGTTGAGTATCGTGGATGCCTACGTGGATGCCCAGTTATTCGATTTTGATATATCACCGGATTTATCCTTGCATTTGGAGCCGGTTGTTAGTCCGAAGACGAGTGTCACGCCTCGTACTTACGGATTGAATTGCAGTCTAAAATTCTGATATACATGAAAAGATACCTGCTAGCACTCATTTGTTTAAATTGTTTGGTCTCATTGGTCTATGCGCAGGAAGAGACCCGAATTGAGGAAAAAGATACCTTAAGCTCGCTGGAGTCTGAGGTCGGATTGATTCCGGAAAGCTTGGATGCGAACGTGGATAGTTTGCTCCGTACTTGGCATGTGCAATATTTCTCAAAAAGAGAGGACTTTTGCCATGATGACGACGAGAATGTCTATTTCCCGGATTCGGTCTATATCGACCGCCTGTCTAGGCTTCCCAGCGTGATCGCTTTGCCCTATAATAATATAGTGCGTGATTGTATTGACTTATATGCGGAGCGTAAACGAAATTTAGTGCGTTATATGCTGGGGATGGCGGACTTTTATTTTCCGATAATCGAGCAGGTGTTGGATGAGCATGGCCTGCCTATTGAATTGAAATATCTCGCCGTCGTGGAAAGTGCCTTGAATCCGGTAGCCCTCTCTCGTGTGGGCGCTTGTGGTTTATGGCAATTCATGCTTCCTACGGGTAAGAGCTATGGCTTGGAGATTAATAGCTTGGTGGACGAGCGCCGGGACCCCTTGAAAGCGACCGAGGCCGCTTGTAAGTATTTCAAGGATATGTACGCTATCTATGGGGATTGGAATTTAGTGTTGGCATCTTATAACTGTGGGCCGGGCAACGTGAATAAAGCGATCCGTCGTTCGGGGGGCAAGACGGACTTCTGGGATATCTTCCCTTATTTACCGAAAGAGACTCGTTCATACGTCCCCTTATTTATCGCCGCCAATTACGTCATGAATTATTATTGCGAGCATAACATCTGTCCGATGCAAACCAGCTTGCCGCTAGCCACGGATACGGTCATGGTGAATAATGCCCTACATTTGCAGCAAGTATCGGATCTATTGCAAGTAGATATTGAGACGTTGCGTGCGTTAAATCCACAATATAAAAGAGACATCGTTCCGGGTAATACCCGCCCTTCGGTCTTGAAACTACCTGCGGCAGAAACCTATGCTTTTATTGATAAAGAAGATACGGTCTATACGCATCGGATCGAGGAACTGTTGGCGAATTGCATTTCCGCGAATAACTCTAATGGCTCTTTACCAAGTGGTGCGACCCGGGAAAAAATCACCCACGTGGTATTGAGTGGTGAGAATCTTTATACGATCGCTAATCGCTATGGAGTGACAGCGAAAGATATCCGTAAATGGAACGGGCTAGGCTCCAACCGGGTAGCGAAAGGAAAACGGTTAAGATTATATGTAGATAATGGGGGTGTCGCTTTTGCCTCGGCTTCGACTAAAACGACAGCGAAACCTGCGGAGAGGTCTTCTACCGCTTCAGCCTCGGCTAAAAAGATAACCCAGCCCTCATCTGCCACGGACCAGAAAGGCTTTGTGTCTTACAAGGTACGATCCGGAGATTCCTTGTATTCTATCTCGAAAAAGTATCCGGGGGTTAGTACGGCGGCTTTACAGAAAGCGAATGGTTTGTCCAGTCCTGATATACGTCCGGGTCAGGTATTAAAGATTCCTGTCGGATAGTAGGTTGCTTTTTCGTTTTCAATCTTCTTTTTTTCGTTTTGCTTCAAACAATGAGAGAAGTCGTGAAAAATTGATGTTACTTTGTATTTTGAAAAACTATAGGATATTTATGAGTTCATTTGAGACATCTATTTCACGTAAGCTCCCGCTGGTCAGCTTGATTAGCGCAATCTTTATTATCTATACGAATATTGCGTGGATACCTTGGGAGTTGAGTTTTCTGAGCAAGTCCGAGTACTTTGGGTTCTTTGCGTTTTTCACGTATCGTTTTCTATTTTTCTTGACGTTCATCTATCTGTTGCTTCGCTATAATCTGGGTAAGCTCCAGACATCATTGTTTACGAAACGGTTATGGAAGAATTTCTTGTTTTCCTTTATCGCTTATCTGTTTTATGCGACGATATCTTTCGGGATCTCATTTTGTACTCGTAAGACGGATTGCATGGGAAGTATCTTGATTTTCCAGTTCTTTGTTACTTGTCTGTTGTGTACCTTTATCGGATATATATCGATGCTTTTCACCAAGCAACGGGAAAAAGAGCAAGAGATAGAGAAGTTGCGCATCGAGAGTTTGCAGAGTCGGTGCGATGCTTTGGCTAACCAAATAAATCCTCATTTCTTTTTCAATGCCTTGAATGGGATCTCCTCCTTGATCCGGAAAAAGAACGATGAGCATACGTTATCTTATGTGACAAAGTTATCTGATATTTTCCGTTATATCTTACAGAGTGATAAAAGAGGGTTGGTTGCCTTGAAAGAGGAATTGATGTTCATTGAGGCTTTCCGCCATGTGATGGAGGTGCGTTTTGCCAATAAGCTGACTTTTACGATCGACATTCCCGAAGATAAGTGGAATTTGCGGATACCGGTTCTTTCTTTGCTTCCTTTGGTGGAGAATGCTACCGTACATAATATTATTGATAGTGATCATCGAATGGATATACGGATAGAGTTGAATGAGCGAATGGAATTAGTCGTTACGAACCCTATTTATCCAAAGTTGACACCTCCCGATACAAATGGGACTGGACTAAAGAATTTGGAAAACCGTTTTTTACTGTTAATGGATAAACAAATAAGGGTAGAATCAGATGAACAAATGTTCAAGGTCTATCTTCCTTTAAAATAATGCTATATGAAAATATTGATCGTAGAAGACGAGACTGCCGCCTATGAGAATTTGGCAGATATGATACTGAGCTTGGATTCTTCCATAGAGATAATGGGGAATACGGAGAGTGTCCGGCAAACGGTTCGTTGGCTGCAAGCCAATCCGAAACCGGATTTGCTATTTATGGATATTCATTTGTCGGATGGTTCCGCTTTCGCGATCTTTGATCAGATAGAGGTGGAGACTCCGATTATTTTTACGACAGCGTACGACCAGTATGCGATTGATGCGTTTAAGGTGAATAGTATAGACTATCTATTAAAACCCGTAAAACCAGAGGAACTAAACCGCTCATTAGAGAAATTCAGTAGATGGAACCAACAGGATGTCTTACACTATTTATCTCAATTAACGCAATTGTCTTTAAGCCCGAAATATAAGGATAAATTGTTGATACCTGTCAAGGATAAACTATTGCCTATTGGTTTGAATGAGGTATCTTGTTTCTATACGGCGGATAAGAATACTTATATTTATTTAAGGAATGGAGGTTCGTATCCGTATGCTAAAACATTGGAACAAATTATATCTTCGTTGAATCCGGCGGAGTTTATTCGTGCGAATAAACAGTTTATAATTTCCCGTGACAGTGTAAAGGATATTACGATTTGGTTTGATAGCCGTTTATTAGTCACTCTCGATATAGAAGTCCCTGAGCGAATTTATATTAGTAAAAATAAAGCATCCGAGTTTAAGTCTTGGATAGTCAGTCAAGAATAGTACTTAATATCAATGCCGGTTCATTAAGAATCGGCATTTTTTTGCTGTTTTCGTGTTGAATCCCGTTTTTTTCCCTTTCGTCATAAACTAGAAACTATCTATTATATAATTCACCATCTTTGTAACAGAAACAAAGAGATGTATTGATGATATGTAAGTTGATATTTCTCAAAGTTATCATACTATAGAATAGGTTAATGGTTTGGTAAAAGGATTGGTCTGAAGTCGAAAGAATGTTTAGGCTATCTTGATTAGGATTGGTTGGTTGTTTTGTTATGTTATTGATTTTTTAATAGGTAAATTTTAGGTATTATGAGAAAGTTATTTATGGCAGTAGCGATTTTAGGTATTAGTGCTACAGTAAGTTTTGCGAAAGCGCAATGTGTGAATGAAAATGGTAATAAAGAACCGTTTGCGGTAGAGTTCGGCAAATTAAGTTCTTACTTGGATTTGACCCCATCTCAGATGGATGAGGTATATGACATTAATGAATATTTTAAAGGACAACAAAAGGAAAGCTTGAGTAGAGACACGAAACGTCAGGAGGAGCGATTGCAGAAAGCTGTTTATGGAAATCTGAAATTGATGAAAAGTGCTTTGAGCGATAATCAGTATCGTAAGTATGTCACATTGTTGAATGTTACTAATAATAATAACCGATTAACTGGCGCTGTGACATTTACGGATATTTACTTGGCTGATAATAAATGAGTGTAACCTTAGCTTGATGTGATGTTGACAAGAAGGCGGTTTCTGTATGGTACGGAAATCGCCTTTTTTCGTGATAAGTACTCAATTTTTCGCCTTGCGCCGGATGCTGTACTAGTGTTTGGATATTGTTTGTAATATTGCGAAAGACGAATAATAATACTTGATGGAAATGCTATATAATAATAGAGTTACGATTTGTACTTGTGCCTCCCGCTCTTTTATAGATAAGGAGAAAGTGGTAAAGGTGGCGGCCTTTTTAAGGCAAGAAGGATATGATGTGGTAGTAGAGCCTGATCTATGTGAGAAAGTGAGGGAGAGAACATCGGATTTGCCGGATGTCGCCTCATCCACGATTATCGCTTGCTATCCGAGGGCGATCCGTTCCCTTTTCGCTTCCGTGGGAATGGAAACTTCTCGTGTATTGGATATCCGGAATGAGGGTATGGAAGCGATTTTGGATTCTTTCGGATTCGCATATGAGGTTAGTCCCGTAGAAATGGAGGAAGAGGAGGTTATTCGCCAGTCGGTATCTTCTTTTCCGGTCAAGATTGGTGTCGATGCTTGGTATCCTACATTGGATAAAGAACGTTGTACGGACTGCGGTAAATGCCATGACTTCTGCCTGTTCGGTGTTTATACGATAGAAGACGGTGTCGTAACTGTAAAACAGCCCCAGAATTGTAAGAATAATTGTCCGGCTTGTGCCCGGATGTGCCCGAATAAAGCGATTATATTTCCCAAATATGAGAAATCTCCGATCAATGGGGGTTTGAAGGATGAGGAATTGGCGGTTTCCATCGATGCGAAAACGGTTTATGCGGATACACTTCGGGCACGTTTGGCACAACGAAGAGCCGGTGTCTCTTTCTTGAAAAAAGATAATCAATGAGATTTAACGAATACATAGCGACTGCAAGGACCTCTTCACGGATATTCAAGGAATGTTCGCCTCGTCTGATATGGAAGTTCATGTACAATTTCGGTTGGCGTAATTTTCGGAACATGGCCGCATTTGAGAAGCGACAAGCATTAGGCGCTCCGTTTTTCCCCGCATTCGTGATGATATCCATCACGGAGAGTTGTAATTTGAGTTGTAGCGGTTGTTGGGTCTCTGCCGGTGGCAGGAAAGCCCTCTCTATAACCCAATTGAATGGTATTATAACCGAAAGTAAAAGACAAGGTTCTTATTTTTTCGGGATACTGGGAGGAGAGCCTTTGATGTATAAAGGTCTGTTGGAAACCATGGAGAAACATTCGGACTGCTACTTCCAATTGTTTACCAACGCTACTTTGCTGACAGAAGAGGTGGCCTTTCGCTTAAAAAAGATGGGAAATGTTACTCCTCTGATCAGTATCGAAGGATTGAAAGACGAGAGCGATATCCGCCGTGGGAAAGATGGTGTATTGGATCGTACGATCCGTGGAGTGCGTGCCTGTCGGAAAGCCCGTTTGATTTTCGGTGTAGCTGCCAGTATATGCCGGAGTAATTATGAGGATTTGGTGAGTCGGGCCCATATCGAACGGATGGCTAGGGAGGGTGCGCTCTATTTGTGGTATTATATCTATCGTCCGGTGGGAGCGGTTCCTAATGTGGAGAATGCGTTGACTAAGGAGCAAATTAGGGATTTCCGTCGGTTTATTGTCGAGCAACGGAGGGATGCGCCCTTGTTTATTATCGATACTTATTGGGATGATAAGGGAAAAGCCCTATGTCCGGCGGCGACGGGTATGAGCCATCATATATCTCCGTCGGGGGCGGTCGAGTTTTGCCCGCCTTTACAGATGGCTAGGGACTTTATTAATGGGGATGCCTCAAACTTGGTGGAGCTATTCCGTGATTCAAGGTTTTTGGCGGATCTGCGGAAAATGACAGCCGAGACATCCAGGGGCTGTATCCTTTTGGAAGATCCCGGAAAAATGTGGAGATTCTTGGAACAACAGGGTGCGATAGATACTACGACTCGGGGTACGGTAAGGGAGGAATATCAGAAAATGAACCCGGTTCCCGGTCATGATATGGAAGGGGAGGAGATTCCTGAGCAGAATGTTTTTTACAGACTCTTGAAGAAGAAATACTTTTTTGGATTTGGAGCTTACGGTTAATCTTTGAGTACGCATGGAAAACAAACTGATACATAACATACCGGCATCTTATGCTGAACGGGATGAATTGCGTAATCGAATTCAAGCATTTGTGGACGATTTAACGATCCAGCCCCCACTGTCCTTGGACGATTTGTCGAACTTCGCGGATCAATTGATTCGTGAGTATGCACTAGACGTAGAGGTAAGAGGGTGGCTGATGGTAGAGATCCATAATCAAGTATGGAAGGAAACGGTCGCTTCCATTCCCTATGAGAGACGTGTATTACTACTACCTAAGTGTTTGAGTAATTCTGCTAAATGCCAGGCGGAAATTGATGAATTAGGTCTTTTATGCCATCGATGTAGTCATTGTTCGATTCCCGATCTTCAAGATAAAGCGGAAAGTCTGGGCATAATGAGTATTGTCGCAGAAGGTTTTACTTCCGTGGTAGGCTTGATACAGAATCGGGTAGTTGATTCAGTGATCGGGGTAAGTTGCTTGGATTCCTTGGAAAAAGCTTTTCCCTTGCTTATCAGTAATGCTGTTCCGGGCTTGGCTATACCCCTAAATACGTCCGGATGTAAGGATACCCATGTTGATTATGAATATGTGATTCGTATGATGGGGATGCGCTCGGATAATAAGGCTAGGCTGTTGGATTATGATGGATTACGAGCGGATTTGAAAAGATGGTTCTCGAAAGAGAATTTAGCAGGCCATTTCTCTCCGGCTAAAGACCAAACCTCTTCGGTCGCCTTAGAATGGATGGGCGGTGAAGGCAAGCGATGGCGTCCTTATTTATTGGCGGCTACTTATCTGGCTTTGACCGGGGAGGCTGAGGTTCCGGACGATGTACAGCGGGCCGCTATTGCGGTGGAATGTTTCCATAAAGCCTCTTTAGTGCATGATGACATACAAGATAATGATAAGGAGCGGTACGGTAAACCAACGATAAATGCTTTGTATGGTGTGCCTATAGCGATTAATGTCGGTGATATCTTATTGGGTGAAGGCTATCGGCTTTTATCTCAGTGTGATGCGAGAGCACTAACAGCGGTGGCTGCTGATGCGCATATAGCGCTTTGTAAAGGACAAGGAATGGAACTGGAATGGAGCGTTTCCCCTCGCCCTTTGACATTGGATTGGGTATTGGAAATATTCTGTAATAAGACGGTCCCTGCCTTCGAGGTATCCTTGGTATTAGGATTGATCTGCGCAGGTGATGACGAGGTGCTTCGTCGGATCTTTCATCAGTATTCCCGGGCATTGGGTATCGCATATCAGTTATTGGATGATATAGAGGATTTTAAGGATGACCGGCCGGTAGCGTTAAGGCCCTCTGCCGTATTAGCCGTGCTTTGTGAGCAAAATCCGGAACCTGTATTTACGCATTCCCTTTTGGAATGTGAGAATTTGAAGGCTTTCTTAGGCCGTTCGGAGAATAAGCCGCTTTTGCGAACGACTCTTGAACGGGTCGGGCAGATGGCAGATACATATCATCAAGCTGCGTTGACAGCTTTGCATGAGATCAAGAATGTGGAGTTAAAACGACTTCTTTTCCGGGTAACCGAACGAATCTTGAAATAAATGACTGTTTGAGATGAAAACTACAATATCAACAAGATTGATGCATACCCTTTACGGAGGGAAAAAGCGGTTGGGAAGTGAGGCCCTTCTGCGTTTATCGTGCTTTGTCGAATCCCAGAAGACCGAGGGGGATACTTTCGTAAACAAAAGTGGAGAGGTTGATTTGTACTATACTTCGTTCGGCTGGCTTCTGTCATACGTATTGGGCATTGATTTGAGTATGGAGAAAAGGAGATCTTATTTGGAAAAGCAGCCTGTAATGTCGTTGGATTTGGTTCATTACGCAGCCTATATGCGTTGTGTATTGCTACATCGGTTGATGAAAGAGGGAAAGTTCCGTTTTCTATTGGGGGCAATGCGTCCGATGCCGATTAGGAGTTTTACTTCTTTTATGGACCTGCCTCATGATGACATATGGTCTCCTTATACCCGGTTTATTTGGATGTCTTTATTGGAAGATACACAAAATAAGGAAAACGAAAAAAAGGCCGTCTTGGAAAAGCTAAGGTCTTATCGTGTAAAAGGAGGAGGCTACTCGAATTTGCGGGATCGGGAGGTCGCTACGACAAACGCTACGGTCGCAGCCCTTGCGATTATCGGGCAATTGGAGGGCTATAAGCCGATCGACGATCTTTTTTATTTACGGGATACGCAGGATGAGACCGGTGGTTTCAAAGCTGGACGAGGAGCTCCTGTTCCGGATCTTCTTTCTACGGCTACGACCCTTTTTCTTATGGGATGCTATGATATACGACCCGTTAGGCCAGTTCATGATTTTATTGAGGCTCATTGGTTGGATTCGGGTGGTTTCTCGGCGACACTGCTGGAAGATAGTAGTGATGTGGAGTATGTGTTTTATGGATTATTGGCATTAGGAGCGTTATGAGAACAGAACAGGTAAATGAAATGATAGCGGACATTACCCGGCAACTTTTACAGAAACGGTCGTCCGATGGAATCTGGAGGGGGTGTTTATCTTCAAGCGCAATCTCGACATCTGTCGCTATTTTTGCTTTATATCAAATCGACTCGGATACGTATGAGCCATATATAAGGAAGGGAGCCGGATGGTTGAAGAAAACGATGCGTGCGGATGGTTCTTGGGGGGATAGCGTGGAAAGCCCTTCTAATATGACAGCTACCCTGCTTTCGTATGCTTCTTTATATGCGGTGGATATACCGCCTCATGAGACAGAAACCTATTTGAAGGAACGTTTAGGAGGGAATACGGATGAGGATATCGTACAGGGGGTTCTCTCTTATTATGGAAAAGACTTGACTTTCTCCGTTCCTATTTTAGTTATGTGTGCGTTGGCGGGAGTTATTACACATTGGGATCGTATCCCGCAATTGCCTTTCGAGCTTTCCGTGTTACCTCAACGGCTGTTTCGCTTTCTGCGATTACCGGTCGTTAGTTATGCGATACCTGCCTTAATAGCGGTGGGAATCCTTCGTTATGAAAAGGGAAAACGGGATTTTTTATCATCTGTTCGAGAGTCGTTTATAGGGAAATCCTTACGTGTATTAGAGAAGTTGCAACCCAGTCATGGTGGTTTTCTGGAAGCTGCCCCATTGACCGCTTTTGTTAGTATGTGTATGAGTGGGGCCGGTTTCCGGGAACATGCGGTAACACAAAAGGCCGCTCAGTTCTTGATAAAAACGGTTCGTCCGGATGGCACTTGGCCGATTGATACGGATTTGTCTTGCTGGGTTACCTCTTTAAGTATAAAAGCATTAGGGGAAGACTTGGAGGATAAAACTTTTTTTATTGAACGGATAAAGCGGAATGCTTTTGCGTTTAGGCATCCTTTTACGGGTGCCAAGGAAGGTGGTTGGGGATGGAGTGATCTTCCCGGGTCTGTGCCTGATGCGGATGATACTTCCGGTGCGCTGGTCGCTTTGCATGTCTTAACTGGCGGGACTTATAGCGAGGAAGTAGGTAAAGGTGTGGAGTGGCTTTTAGCTTTGCAAAATGAGGATGGGGGAATGCCTACTTTTTGTAAAGGTTGGGGAAAACTCCCTTTCGACCGGAGTAGTCCCGATATCTCTGCGCATTCACTTTTGGCTTTCGAGCTTTGGCTGGATGCGCTCCCTAAGGAATTGAGGGTTAAATGCCGGAGGAGTATCCGTCGGTTATTGGGTTGGATGTGGAAGATTCAGTCATCGGATGGTTCATGGACTCCTTTATGGTTTGGAGACCAAGATGCGAAGGATGAGCGTTCTCCTGTTTATGGTACGGCGATGGCGGTGGAATATTTGTCGACTTCCCGGAATCCATTGGCTCGGAAGTTGGCGGAGAATGGTCTCCGGTATCTTTTAGCTTCTCAGGATGAGGATGGGGGATGGGGAGGTGCTCCCAAGGTTGCCTCAAAAATCACTTTGACAGCCCGTGCGTTAAGTGCCTTGGCTTCTTATCCCGAAAGTGATCTTAAATCGATGGAACGAGGCTTTGATTATTTATATGGTATGTATCAAAGCGGGCTATTGTTCCGTCCCGAACCTATAGGGCTTTATTTTGCCCGTCTTTGGTATTCGGAGGAATTGTATAATCACACATTTGTGCTGAATGCGCTGAAGAAGTTGAAACAACGAATAAAATAAGATAGATCGTGAAAGAGAGAAAGACCTTATTAATAACGGTTGCTACGGTATGTATTTATACCGCTATCCTTGTAGGGTGGCATTTGTATGTCCCTCGTGAGAATCTTACGATTCAGGTTCCCGGAGCGGATAATCGCCCGGAGGGATTGGCTCGTAAAGCGAATGATGTCGTGATCGGTGAATATTTCATGAAATATGAGGAGGAGCCTCCTTCCGGACTTACGGGGGAATGGATTGGATTTAGAGGGGAGCGTTTTGATAATGTAGTTGAGACTCCGGACAAGATCAATACCGAGGCGGGAGATTACCCCGTAGTATGGAGCTTTGAGACAGGTGAAGGACATGCGGCCCCTGTGATCTATAAGGGCAGGGTATATGTATTGGATTATAATGAGTCCTTGAACTCTGATGCTTTGCGTTGTTTTTCCTTGGAAAGTGGTAAAGAGCTATGGCGGAGATGGTATAGGGTTCCTATGAAACGTAATCATGGCTTTTCGCGTACGGTTCCGGTTATACGTGACGAGTATGTGATAACGATCGGTCCTCAAGGGCATGTAATGTGTTGCGATCCGGTGACTGGTGACTTGAAATGGGGTATTGATATGCAAAAGCAGTTTAAGACGGAAGTCCCTTTCTGGTATACCGGGCAGTGTCCTTGCGTAGATGATGATGTTTTGGTTTTGGCTCCGGCCGGTGAAGAGACTCTGTTGGCGGGTGTGGATTGTCTTACGGGTGAGATCGTGTGGAGTACTCCGAATACATTGGGTTATAAAATGTCGCATTCTTCTGTAATGCCGATGAGTTTGAGTAATAAGAGAACGTATGTTTATGCCGGAGTGGGAGGTGTTTGCGGCGTATCGGCGGAAAAAGCGGATCGGGGTACTCTCTTATGGGATACAAAAAAATGGCAACCTTCCGTGATCGCTCCGTCTCCATTACGTTTGTCATCAAGCCGGATATTCCTTGTGGCGGGCTATGGGACGGGAGGGGCTCTCTTACAAGTGGATAAGGCAGGATCGAAGTGGACCGCTACGGTTTTGGACCAGTATAAAGCGGATAAGGGCTTATCTAGCGAGCAGCAGACGCCTATCCTATATAATGATATGATCATTAGCGTGATGCCGAAAGACGGTGGGGGATTACGTGGTAAACTGGTCTGTTTCTCGCCTACGGATTTGCATAATCCAATTTGGAGTTCCGCTGCGGATGAACGTTTTGGACTTGGTCCTTATTTAGTTATCAATAAGCATCTGTTTGCTTTCAAGGATGATGGTGAATTATATGTATATGAGATACAGTCTAAAGCGATGAAACTCTTGAAAAAACAACGAGTCATGGACGGTGTAGATGCTTGGGGGCCGATGGCCTATGCGGATGGGATGCTTGTACTGCGGGATGCTCATACGGTTAAATGTCTAAAAATCGTATGATCAAGTAAATAAGATAATCAATTCTAAAAGATAAAAGGTATGGAACCGAATCAAGATAATGGAAATAGAATATCGCGCAAGAGTTTTTTGCGTATTTGTGGTTCTGTCATAGCGGGTGGAAGTATATTGGGGGTTACCGGTAACCTGTTATGGAAGATGTTTACGAGGCCGGATGATATTTTTTATGGGGTGGATAAAAAGAGTACTACCATAAATCGTAGTCATGTGAATAATATTGTATCCCCTTATAGGAAGGTTTCCGCATTTAAGATATCAGACCAGATCGACGCTTTTGATTTGTATGAAGGCCGGTTGATTGTTGCTGCGCCAAACAATATTTATGTGTATGAACCCTCCGGGGCATTGGTGAGTAACTTTCCGGTCGGGAGTTCTGTACGGGATGTTACGGTGGATGATGATCGTGTTTATCTTTTGTATCCTACGAGGGTGGAAGTCTATGATCTGGAAGGCGGATGGATACGGGATTGGGAGGCTTGCAGCGAGGAGTCTGATTATTGTTCGTTGACGGTTTTATCAGGGAATGTCTTTGTTACGGATGCGGCTAATAAAAATATTTGTATGTATACGATTGAAGGAGGTTTTGTGAAGTTTATTCAAAGTCCGTCCGGTTTTATTGTGCCCAGCTATTCTTTTGGTATTACGAATATAGATGGAGTGGTTTACTGTTCGAATCCGGGAAGACACCTAGTGGAAAGTTATTCACCGGAAGGCGAGTATATCTCCTCATTTGGCAAACCGGGCGGTGCTGCCGGCCTATTTAGCGGATGCTGTAACCCAGTCTATTTAGCGGGTACACCCACAGGAGAGGTTATCACATCTGAAAAGGGGATTCCTCGAATCAGTTGTTACGGAAAGAATGGCGAGTTCCATAGTGTATTATTGGATGAAAAAGCATTGGGAGGTGGCCATGCCGCTTATGAGGTGAGAGTTTGGGATGACAAGTTGGTGGTTGCCGGTAAAGATGCGTTATCGATATTTCAATATGATAAAAAGCTGGCGGTACAGACCGCATGTTCAACTTGTGGTATTGATTGTCCTTTGAAGATAGGTGTTACGATTTAAGGAAGAATATGGAACAGAAGAAAGATCATCCGAAAAATAGTCCGATTAAACGGCGAGAGTTTTTCAAGCTTTGCGGTTCGGTGGTTGCCGGAGGAACGATCCTAGCGGTTGCCGGCGGTATGGCCCGGAAGGTGGAAGGAACGGAGGCTAGTTTATTCTGGCAAATCGATCCGAATGTATGTACGCAATGCGGACGTTGCGAGACACATTGCGTGTTACCTGTCTCGGCCGTAAAATGTATTCATGCGAATAAGGTATGCGGTTATTGTGATTTGTGCGGAGGCTATTACCGAACGAACGTGAAAGAGCTGAATACTGCCGCTGAGAATATGATGTGCCCGACGGGTGCCATCCTGCGTAAATTCGTGGAAGACCCCTATTTTGAATATACGATCGATGAGGATCTTTGCAATGGCTGCGGCAAATGTGTGAAAGGATGTAGCTCTTTTGGAAATGGCTCGCTCTATTTACAGATTAAACAGGATTTGTGCCTGAATTGTAATGAATGTCAAATATCTACCGTATGCGCATCGGGTGCTATAACGAGAGTTCCGTATGCGACGGCTTATAAATTAAAAGGTTAATCGGATGAAAAAGCTTTTATCAATAGGGACCCTACTCTTTTCGTGGGTGATGCTTCAGGCACAAAACCGGTTTCCGAAACCGGATTTTGAGTCTGGTTACCAATATCCGGAATTACATTATGCCATACCCAATGAGACCTTGTGGGTGGTATTGGATCTATTTATGTTGGTACTTTTGATGAGTATCGTGGTATGGGCGGTATATAAGAAACATACCCGTAAGCCTATTTTCTGGGTTTCGGTTATCTCGGTAGCTTATTTTGGTTTTTTCCGGAGTGGCTGTGTCTGTAGCATCGGCTCGATACAGAATATAGCGTTGGCCATGGTGGATTCTACTTATCATTTACCGTTGACGGTATTGTTATTTTTTATCTTGCCAATATTATTTGCTTTTTTGTTCGGGCGGGTATTCTGTGCGGGTGTATGTCCGTTTGGGGCCCTACAAGAATTGGTGAACGTCAAGAACTACCGAATCTCGAAGGCAGTTACGGCTGCGTTGGGAATAATCCCTTGGTTATATCTTATATTCGCCGTTTTATACGCTGTGACGAGAAGCCGTTTTATCATCTGTCAGTTCGACCCGTTTATTGGTATCTTCCGTTTAGGAGGAGATGTGGGACTTCTTTTGTTCGGGGCCTTGTTGCTGATTTTATCTGTTTTCACAGGGAGGCCGTTTTGTCGTTTCTTATGTCCTTACGGAGCGTTATTAAGTCTTTTCTCTTCGGTGTCTATCTGGAAAATTCGTCTTTCCCGAAAAGCATGTATCAATTGCGAACTTTGCCATAATTCGTGTCCTGTGGATGCGATCCGCTCTCCTTATGCGAACAAGGTAAAAGAGAGCCGGAAAGAAGGTGTACGGAGACTTTTAGGTTATTTGGTCGTATTGCCGTTGATGATCGCGGCGGGGGCTTTCTTGATGCGTTCGGCAAGCTCGGATTTGAGTCGGGCAAATAAGGATGTGCGTTTGTATGATATGGTGGAACGGCATGAGGCGAATCCGGAAGAGGAGCTTTCTTTAGAATTGGAGGCTTTTTACGGACAAGGGCGTACCTTGGAAGAGCTGACGAGTGCGTATGAGGCGAAATTGGACGAATTTCGTTTTTATTCCACGATAGCGGGAGGTTTGATCGGTTTGGTAATAGGTTTGGCCTTGATCCGCTTGTCCGTAAAGCGTACCCGTAAGCAATATGAGATCAATCATGCGGCTTGCGTGGCTTGTGCCCTGTGTTTCAGTTATTGCCCTCAGAATAAGAATAGTGTTGAACTGCGTAAATCATCAGAATCATGAATAAGGATATTTACAGAAATATAGCTGCGGTTACGGCTATCTTTATTATTTCGTTGTCGGTCATGTTGATCACGAATTATTTTCAAGTGAGGGGCGTTACGCCGCTTCAGACCGAGGTGGTGGAGACCTTGAAGCTACTGAACGATACGAATCCGGATAATCCGGAATTGCAAGAACAGATACGCCAATTGGATTTATTAGCTCGCAGGGCTTATTTTATACAAGAGGATCATTTGAAGTTGGGTGTTTATATCTTATTGGGCATGGTAGCCGTGTTCGTTGTCTGCTTGCGTTTTTATTTTAAGGGGGAGATGCATATCCCGGATAAGGAAATCGATCCGATCGACGAATGGATGCTGAAGTCTAAATCCCGTAAATATATAACATGGAGTATGTTCGGGTTGGTCGGAGTCTCTTTATTTTTCGTGTTCTTATCATCTCCTTTCTTAGCAACGGAGAAGACCGAGAGTGTGGCGGAGGAAACACTAATAGCCGAGAGTACGCAAGTTGAGCCTGATAGTGAGGTGATAGAACCGGCTATAGATATCGAAGAGCCGATGAATGAAGTAATTATAGATACCACTAATGATGTGACTCCGGTAGAAGAGGCTTTTCCCGCAACCAGTGAAGAGCCTCAGCCGGTAGTCCCTAAAATTACGCATAATGCGTTTAGGGGGAATTATTCAAACGGTGTGTCTGCGGCTAAGGGGATACCGGTGAAATGGGATTTGAGTAGTGGTACCAATATCGCTTGGAAAAAGGAAATACCCAGACCCGGCCATAACTCGCCAGTCATTAACGGTAATCATGTGTTTTTTACAGGAGCGGACGAGCAAGCTCGTGAGCTGTATTGCTATGATCTGACAACCGGTGAGCAGCGATGGAGTTTGGCGGCTACGAATATTCCGGGTTCGCCCTCCGTGATGCCGAAGGTGACGGAAGACACGGGCTTGGCTTCCTCTTCCGTAGCGACCGATGGAAATCGGGTATGCGCTATCTTCGCTACCGGTGATGTGGTTTGTGCGGATATGGATGGTAAACAGTTATGGGCTAAGAATCTGGGGGTTCCGGATAATCATTATGGTTTCGTATCCTCTCTCCTTATTTTCGGCAATACGCTTTTCATACAATACGATAATAATAAAGATCCGAAACTGATCGCGTTGGATGTAGCTAACGGTAACCAGCGTTGGGTGAAGAACCGGCCGGGAAAAATCTGTTGGAGCTCTCCCTCTATCGCTTACGTGAATCGGAAGCCCCAGTTGATTCTAATGGGTAACCCAGCGATAACCGCATACGACCCGAATTCCGGTGAGCAATTGTGGCAGGTGGATTGTATGGGAGGCGAGGTATGTTCCTGTCCGTGTAGTATCGACGGGGTGATATTCGGAGCTAACGAATACGCCAAGCTAGTGGCGATTAATGGCGCGGACGGAAAGGTTCTGTGGGAAAGCTCGGATTATCTGCCAGAGGTATCCAGCCCGGTAGCGACAAAAGATCATTTGTATGTGGCGACGAGTTATGGCGTCCTTGCGGCTTATGATACAAAGACCGGTGCGTTGGCTAAAGAACATGAGTTGAATGTAGAGTTTTACTCTTCCCCGATGATCGTGGAAGGCAAGCTTTATCTTTTCAGTAATGACGGGAAGATGCATATTTTCTCCACGGATAATGAATTTAACCTGTTGAGTTCTTTTGAGACCGGAGAACGTACGATGGCTACTCCTGCTTTTACGGATGGAAAGATCGTGGTGCGTACGGAAAAGAGTATTTATTGTGTAGCGATGAATTAATATGGCATGTGATAATTGTAAAAATAACGGGATCCGGACAAAAGAGGCGATGACAGCCCGGGTAGATGCGATCATCGACCGGATCGGTACGTCACGACGGGATATTATACCACTATTGCAGGCTTTGCAGGATGAGTTTAGTTACCTGCCTTCAGATGCATTATTGCGTGTATATGAACGGACGGAGATCGATCGTGCCCAGTTGATAAGCGTCTCTACCTTCTATTCCCAGTTTCGCCATGTCCCTTATGGGAAACATATCATTAAGGTTTGTACCGGTACGGCTTGCCATGTAAAGGGTGCGAATAATGTATATGACGCTTTCCGTCGGGAATTGAAGATGGAAGAGGATCGTATAACGACAGCCGATCAGGAATATTCGATAGAAAAGATCGCGTGTTTAGGATGTTGCGCCTTGGCTCCGGTCGTGCAGATCGACGAGAAGATTTACGGGCATGTACAACCGGGTAGGGTCAATGAGGTGCTCGATGAGTTCCGGATATATAACCAAGAACATGAGCGGGAAGAGGAAGGAAATGCTACTCGTCAGATCGTGGGGGAGATCCGTTTAGGGATGGAGAACTGCTGTCAGGCAAGTGGGACATCAGAGATTTATCAGGCGGTTATCAAGGCCTCCGATGAGTTGGGGATCGAGGTCAATATCAAGCCGGTATCTTGTGTTGGAGCCTGCAACCAAGTGCCTTTGATCGATGTAGCTCATCCGGATGGTTCTATCGAACGTTATCCGAACGTAAGGCCGGAGGAGATCAAAGAAATCTTATTACACCATTTCCAACCGGCAAGCCGTTTGAGGCGTTTAAAGAATTCGATCTTGAATCATATAGACATGTTTCATACGGATACGACTTGGGATAATATTCTCTGGAAATCAGAACAGGAACGGACTGGTGCGATCAACACGTTCTTGTCTGGACAAAAACGGGTCTCTACGGAAGGATATGGACTGATGTCGCCGTTGGATATTGATGAGTATATCGCACGAGGAGGTTTTGAGGCATTGAAAAAGGCGATTACGTCGAAAAGTCGTCAAGAGATTATCGATACGATTTTACGGAGTGGTCTTCGTGGACGGGGCGGCGGCGGTTTCTTGACCGGTCGTAAATGGGAACTCGTGGCGGCTTCGGATCAGCCTAAAAAATACGTGATCTGTAATGGAGACGAAGGTGATCCGGGTGCGTTTATGGATCGTATACTTCTGGAATCTTATCCATTAAGGGTTATAGAGGGTATGATTATAGCCGGATATGCCGTAGGTGCGAAGGAAGGAATATTCTATATCCGTGCGGAATATCCGCAAGCTGTTATCCGTACCCGGAAAGCGATAGAGTTGTGTCGGGAGAGAAATTGGGTGGGAGATCATATCTTTGGAAGTGACTTTTCTTTTGAGATTTCGATATTTGAGGGAGCGGGCGCTTTTGTCTGTGGAGAGGAAACCGCTTTGATCGCCTCCATTGAAGGGGAGCGAGGTTTTCCGCGGCAACGGCCGCCCTATCCGGCCGTGGAGGGATTGAACAAGCGTCCTACCTTGATCAATAATGTAGAAACCTTGAGCCAAGTTTCGTATATAGTCAATCATGGGGCTGATGAATATCGGAAGATCGGTACTGAGAATAGCAAGGGTACGAAAGTATTCGCCTTGGCGGGTAAGGTTCGTCATGGTGGTTTGATAGAGGTGCCGATGGGGACGACCTTGAACCAAATCATCGAGGATATAGGCGGTGGTGTGGAAGGCGGCGAGAAATTGAGGGCCGTACAGATCGGTGGCCCTTCGGGTGGTTGTATCCCCGCTCATCTATGTGACGCGAAGGTGGATTTTGACGCACTTACCCAAATGGGAGCGATTATGGGTTCCGGGGGAATGGTCGTATTGAGCGAGAGCAATTGTATGGTGGATGTGGCTCGTTATTTCTTGGCGTTTACTTGTAATGAGTCTTGCGGGAAATGTACATTCTGCCGTGTCGGCATTCGTAGGATGTTGGATATACTGGATAAATTATGTACCGGGAAAGCGGAGATGGCGGATATTGATAAGCTGGAGGAGTTGGCCTTGAGCGTGAAGAAAGCGGCTCTTTGCGGATTGGGGAAGACGGCGCCGAATCCCGTGTTGGCTACCTTGAAATATTTTAGGGAAGAATATGAGGAACATGTAAGGGGCATTTGCCGCACCGGTACTTGCAAGGATATGGTGCGACTGATGATCACGGATGACTGCGTGGGATGTACGAAGTGCTCCAAAGCTTGTCCTTCGGATGCGATCCCTTATACCCCGTATGAGAAACATTCGATAGATATAGAGAAATGTGTTTTGTGTGGTTTATGTATAGATGAATGTAGTTTTGACGCTATACGGAAGGTCTCTTTAAAATCTTAAGGCTATGGTGATAACAATCAATAATAAAGAAATAGAGGTATTGGAGGGAGAAACCTTGATTGAGGTAGCTCGCCGGGCAGGTTTTCGGGTCCCTTCCATGTGCTATGCGAAAGAAGCAAAGCATAAATCGTCTTGTATGGTATGTGTCGTGAGGAATAGTGTCTCCGGGCAAATGATCCCTTCCTGCTCCACGTATCCGGTGGAAGGGATGCGTATAGAGACGGATAGCGAGGAGGTATCTCGGCTTCGTGCGTTATCATTGGAACTTTTGTTAAGTGATCATCGGGCTGATTGCGAGGCTCCGTGTACCTTGGTTTGTACTCAAGGCTTGGATGTGGAACGTATGTTGTATTTATATGATGCGGGACGTTATGGGGAAGCCCGTTCGTTGTTGGCGGCTGTATTCCCCTTGCCTGCGGTAGGTTGTGATACCTGTAAGGCTCCTTGCGAGAAAGCTTGCCGTAGGGGTACGGTCGATAAGGCCGTTGAGATCCGCGCCATAATCAAAGAATTGGCCGGGAGGGTAGACTTACCTGTCGGGGATGATTATCATGTGGTGGATAAACGTGATAAGAATGTGTTTATTTCCCGCTTGGGGCGTTTTACCATGAAGGAAAAAGAGTGGTTAAAAGAGACTACGTCCGCTCCTTCCGGTTGCTTGCATTGCGCCTGTGGAGGGAAAGCGGATTGCAAGTTACGCCTATACGCTACAGAGGCTGGTATCAAACGTCCCCGGTATGAGGTTTCTTCCATGTTACCGGTAAAGGAGAAGATACATGTGAAAGGCCGGATGTGGTTTGAACCGGCTAAGTGTATCCGTTGCGGCTTATGTGTTTACAATAGTGAGAATGGTTTTACCTTTAAGAACAGGGGATTTGGCATGCAGGTCGTAATTCCCGAGGAGAGTAAGACGAATGTAAAGGAGGAACTGGCCGGACTTTGTCCTACAGGAGCTTTGTATTTAGTAGACTAAGAAAAATCTGGAATTATGAAATGGGTGAGCTTATTTATGTGCATGGTCGGTCTATTGGTTGGCTGTGAGGGAAATGAGGATACGGTGGACGATGGGAATAGCCTGAACTGGTCGTTGTTCCGGGGAGATGCCTCTTTGAGTGGATATACGGACCGGTCTTTACCGAAGAAACCTTCCTTATTGTGGAGCTATAAAAGTGGCGTACGTACGGTTTCTTCTCCAATCGTCCATCAAGGAACTACTTACTGGTGTGACAAGAAAGGTCATATATGGGGGATTGACCTAAAAGGGGAGCCTGTTTTCGGATATGACTTGGACACGCCCGTAGAGGCTATCCCGATGGTTTATGATTCAGTATTATATATAGGTAGGTTAGATGGTTGGATGAGCGCTATTTCCTTGGAATCCAGAGATACGCTTTGGAATTTCGAGACGATGGGACAAATCTCCGCCTCGCCGAACCGGGTTGGTTTTGAGGGGCGGAAGGCGATCGTGTTCGGTAGTTATGATAATTATCTTTATTGCGTGGACGAGCGCACCGGGCAGGAGATTAACCGGTTTGAGTCCGGCTATTATCTGAATGGGGCTGTGGCCTTGTGGAAAAAGCACGTTTTGTTTGGCGGGTGCGACTCTTGGATACGGGTCATTAATTGTAAGACGGGTTTGCAGACGGATTCATTGTTGATGGATTCCTATGTACCTGCTTCGCCTGCTATTATGGGGGATTATGTATATGTGGGGGATTATGCCGGAAATATTTATGAGTTATATCTGGAAGGAGGAAAGATCGTCCGGCAACGGAAGATTTTGGCGGCCACGGATGAGGGAGGTTCATTCGTATCCGTTCCCGCCATCACGGATAACAGGCTGTTTGTCTTGTCTAATGACCGTTATTTGTATTCGATCGATCGTATTGACGGGACGATAAAATGGAAGTATATGTTGAAAGGAAAGGTTGGAGAGAGTTCTCCGGTTGTTTGTTTCGATAAGGTGATTGTTTGTACGAAGACGGGTATTGTCTCGATTCTGGATACGGAGAGTGGGGATTTGAAATGGGAGTACGATACGGGAGAGCAGATCGTCGGTTCGCCGGCTGTTATAAAAGATCATTTCTTTATTCTTACCGCGAAAGGTACGCTTTTTTGTTTTGGGAAAGGACGGTAGACAAATCATAGAGGAATATGGCATTAATTAGATTATCAAATATAGAGAAGAGTTTTCAAGATGGGGAAGACCGTGAGAACAACGTGCTCCGCGGAATAAATATGGAGGTGGAGAAGGGAGAGTTTATCGCGATCGAAGGACCTTCCGGTTCCGGAAAAACCACTTTATTGTCGATCTTAGGAACGATACTCCGGCCGGATAGCGGAATTTATTTGCTGGATGGTATGGAGATGACGACTGATGGCATCGATCTTGCTACGATACGTAATAGTCGAATAGGCTTTGTCTTCCAAGATCATCGTCTGATGCCGCAATATACAGTCCTTGAGAATATCCTTTTACCGGCTTTGGCGACAGCTTCCCGATGTACACGAGAGGAAATAGAATATGCTCATCAACTGATGGAGTTGACGCATATATCTAAATTGGCGGGGCAATATCCGCATACGTTATCCGGAGGTGAGGCGAGCCGGGTAGCAGTTTGCCGTGCCTTGATCCGGAAGCCTTTGTTAGTATTGGCTGATGAACCTACGGGACAATTGGATAAGGAGAACGCCCGGAATATAGCCTCGCTGTTTTCCGAGATCAACCTGCGTATGCGAACGACGATCGTGATGGTGACACATTCGGATGAGACCTCGTCTTTCGCTCACCGGATACTTAAGCTTAATGGAGGGATCTTAGAGTGAATATAAGGTGGCTTTTGCATAGGAATATACGGTATTTCGCCCGTTACTACCGGTTGGTGGCGATGGCGGTGGTAATCACTGTTGCCGTAATTGTGGGCAGTTTGGTCGTAGGCGATTCGGTTCGCATGACATTGGTGAGACGGGTTACGGAGCGTTTGGGAAATACTGAGACCATTATCTTTTCCCGGAGTTCTTTTATTTCCGATTCGATTTTGTCTGTTTCTTTATTGGGAGAGTCCGCTAGGGGTGTTTTGTTGACCGATGGCTTTATATCCCGGAATGGTAAGCTGGTTCCTGTATTTGTGTGGGGTGTCGATGATCTTTCGTTATCGGAAGGTTCGGCCAAAATCAACCCGGCTTTGTCGGAGGAACTCGGATTGGAGGCTTCGGAAGATATAGTGCTACGTTTACCGGCGACAGGCCTGGTGCCTTCCGGCTCTCTTTTCGTGACCAAGAATTATACGGTTGGTTTGCGCCTGTCCTATGAGGGGCTTGTCCCGGTGGATAGTGGGGGTAACATAAACCTAAAGAATGAGCAGGTGCTTCCCTTTAATGTTTTCGTGCGCCGGAGTGATTTAGCGGAGGCATTGAATGTAGGGGGAAAGATTAACTTGGTATTGACAGATAGACAGATTTCTTCTACGGATTTAGACGATATATGGAATCAAGAGTTGTCTGGCTTGGTGGTACGGCGGAAAGCGGATTTCACGGAGATAACCTCCGGGCGGGTATTCTTGCAGGAGAAGGTCGTGGAGACGATCTGTCAGGATAACTTAGCGTCTGATCGGCTATTTTCCTATTTAGTCAATTCCATTGAGCGAGAAGGAAACTCGATTCCTTATTCGTTCATAACCGCTATGGATCGATATAAAGGGCATATCCTTCGGAAAGATGAGATACTGCTTTCCGATTATGCCGCTAATCGCTTGGGGGCACGGGTGGGTGATACTATTCGGGTAAGCTATTATAAATCGGAAGGATTGAAGAGACTGGATACGGATGCCCGTCAATTTAAGGTAGGACGGGTCGTTCCTTTGTCTGAATGGGTGTCTGATGGCTCCTTAAGCGCTGATTTCCCGGGACTTTCCAACGTGGAGAGATGTACGGATTGGGATAGTGACCTGCCGATTCAAATGGACTTGATTACCGATGAGGATGAGCGGTATTGGGATTTATTTCGTAGTACCCCGAAAGCGATCATAGCGTATGATGCCGTAGTCGGGGATTGGGGGAACGCCTATGGAAGCGCGACGGCGATCCGGATTCCAAATGCGAGGCCTGATTTGACGGGACTTAGACCGGAGATGTTTGGTATCCAACTGATTCATCCCCGGGAAGCTGGAATCTATGCCGCCCGGAACGGGGTGGATTTTGCGGGATTATTTCTTGCCTTGGGATTCTTTATTATTGTCTCCGCCGTGTTGCTGATGTTGAATCCCTTATCGGAGATGTTTTACCGACGGCGTCATGAGATCGCTTTACTGAGATCGATGGGCTATACCCGGAAACGTATCAAAGGTATGTTATGGATGGAATCTGTCCCGGTCGTAGGGGGCGCTTCCGTGGTAGGAGTCGTTATGGGGCTATTATATACGAGGCTTATCATGTGGCTTTTAGGAGGAGTGTGGCAAGGGGCTACGCAAACGGATGGCTTTGGGGTTTATCCGGGTACATGGACGCTTATCGCCGGTACATTGGTTAGTGTCGGACTCTCCTTGGGGCTTCTTCGATGGGCGATTATACGGGCATTACGAGAAGAAAGCCATAAGGTTTATTCGTCTGGATCTTCTTTGCGGAAGAAAAGGCTCGGAATGATCGTGTCGGGTATGATGACGGTAGCTATGATCGGCGTGAATGTATGGGTTTTACATTCAGTGCCTCTTTTCATGGTTATCGGTGCCGCATGGATCGTGACGGCGGCATTATGGGGTGACTATCGGGTTGCGAAGAACGGTTCGGTGCATCCTTCTTTGTTCAATCGAAGCCAATTGATTTGGGCTACTATATATGCGAACAGGAAACAATCCTTATTATCTTTTTTCGCTCTCTCTATCGGGGTCTTTATCGTGTTTTCGGTCGGTTTGAACCGGAAAGGATTTGCGGATAGCTCACAGATACGCATTGGGACGGGAGGATACAGTCTTTGGTGTGAAAGCAGTGTTCCTGTTTATTACGATTTGTCTACGTCCTCAGGCAAAGCGAAGTTATCTCTTTCCGATTTGCCGGAGGATACGGAAGTTCTGCAATGCTTGCGCTATAACGCGGATGATGCCAGTTGCCTAAACTTGAATAAGGTAACGACCCCTACGGTATTAGGGATAAATATGAAAGCGTTGTCAAATAGCGATTTCCAGATCGAGCAAACGATTTATGGGGAAGACCGGGAAGTCGTTTTCGAACGAGTGCGAGAACGTACAAATTCCGTATATCCGGCTTTGGTGGATGCTACGGTATTGACTTGGGGTATCGGCATGAACTTGGGAGATACGCTTTATTATAAGAATGATCAAGGACTACCGATCGCGATACGGTTGGTAGGTACCCTATCCAACTCCGTGTTCCAAGGAAATATATTGGTGGATCAAGCGCTGTTCTCTGAGATCTGGACGGAAACGACCGGTAGCGAGGTGTTCTTGCTAAAAACAGGAGAATCCGAGAGGGAGGAGGTGAAAAACCTTATTTCCCAAGCTTTGAGTGAATATGGCGTACGGGTGATGACCACGAATGATCGTCTGAGACAGTTCAATACGGTAACGGATACGTATCTCACAATCTTCATGACCTTAGGAGGTCTGGGATTGTTATTGGGAATCTTGAGCTTTATCATCGTGATCCGTAAGAACCTAGCGATGCGAAGGGATGAGATTCGCCTGTATCGTGTGCTAGGTTTCACGGACGGGCAGATCGGACGGATTTTCTATAAGGAGAATATCCTCGTCCCGTTATATGCGATCTTGACCGGAGTGATCGGGGCTTTGATAAGCGTGAGTGCTAATTTCTCGAATGCGGGAACCGGAGCTTGGTCGCTGGCCTTGGGTTTCATGTTATTCTTTACCGGATGTGTGATGATTTTTGTCCGCAGGTTGGTAAAGCGGGAAATCGGGAGTTCCAAACTTTAAATAGATAGAGGCTTATGAAGATATTGTTTATAGTTCCGGGTTCGGGAGATTCTTTTTATTGCGGGAACTGCTTCCGGGATAACCTTCAGGCGTCGGCTCTTCGGAAAGCCGGTCACGAGGTGATCGTGATGCCTCTTTATCTACCTTTGAGACACCGCTCGTTCCAAGCGGATACTCCTTTGTTTTTCCCTGCCACGACATTCTATACGGCACAAAAATTCTTTGGTAAACGGAAAATGCCGGATTGGTTAAAAAGGATTACTGGTTCGGATACCTTATTAAATGTAGCTTCTTCCTTGTCCGGTTCCACTTCGGCGGAAGGATTGGAAGAAATGACGTTAGCGATGATTACCGGCAAGGATGCCGCTTTCTTGGATATGGTGGATCAGTTGATCTGCTGGGTGAAAGATCGGGAGAAGCCGGATATCATTCATTTATCGAGCACCTTGTTGATTGGTATCGCCAAAGAGATCAAGCGGTATTTGGATACGCCTATCGTATGTTCCGTACAAGATGAGGAGGTATGGATTGATAATTTGGACGAGCGTTGTATTCCGGAGGCTTGGCGGGGAATAGAGGAGAATTCCCGCTATATAGATCGTTTCGTGACAACCAGCCATTTCTATAAGGAGATTCTTATTCGGCGGCTTCCCGGATTGCGGGATATCGAGGTGATTTATCCGGGAGTAGACTGGGATAAATATAGATCGTTCGATTATCCGGAAGATCCGGTTATCGGCTTTTTTTACCGGATGAATGAGGAGAACGGTTTGGATCTGCTGGCGGAAGCTTTCGTTAAGCTGAAGAAAAAGGATACGGTACCGAATCTCCGTTTGAGGATCGGAGGAGGCTATACGGGAAAGGATAAGCCTTTTCTCCGAAAAATAAGGAAGATTCTCGATCCTTATCAAGATTATGTGGTGATAGATGAAGGGTACAGAATGGAAGAACACGCCCGGTTCTATCGGGAGATTAGTGTCCTGTCGGTCCCATTGAGGTTTGAGGAAGGAGTCGGACTTTATCTGTGTGAGGCTTTTGCCGCCGGGCGGCCTGCGGTGGAGCCCGCTACCGGGTCTTTCCCGGAGATTGTGGATAAAGCCGGCATTCTTTACGAATGGAATGATAGCGATTGCCTTGCTACCGCTTTGGAGACTTTACTGACGGATAAGGTCTTGCTGAGGCAGTGCCGTGAGAATGCGCTTCTACTGTCTTCTTCCCGGTATAATGACTGGGTTTTGGGGGAGAGATTATCAAATATGTATCAATGTCTAATTTAATTCGATAAAAAATGAAAACATTAAAGCTAATAAAACTTCTTTGCGCCTCTGTCTGTATGGCCTTTGTCGCCACCGGGGTTTTGTATGCTCAATCTCCTTATGGTTGGAGAGGACCGGAGCGGGATGGCGTTTATTTTGAGAATGGCTTGTTGAAAGAGTGGCCTTCGGAAGGACCTGAGTTATTATGGGAAACCATGGAGTTGGGTAAGGGATATTCCAGCCCCGTGATCGTGGATGGCCGTTTGTACATAACGGGTATGGATGAGGAAGGGACGCAGGAGATTTTCTTCGCCTATTCCTTGGACGGGAAGAAATTGTACCAAACCGCTTATGGTGTACCTTGGACGGATACCTACCCGGAGACCCGTACCACGCCTACGATCGAGAACGGGAAGGCTTATGTCATCAGCGGATCGGGCGAGATCGTCTGCTTGGATACGGCAGACGGCAAGATCGTCTGGAAAGTGGACGGAGGCAAGAAGTTCGAGCGTATGACCGGAAAATGGGGCACGTCCGAGTGTCCGCTGGTCTTCGATAACAAGGTTATTTATACGCCGGGTGGAAATCAGACGACAATGGTGGCCTTGGACGCGGAGACGGGAGAGACCGTATGGAAAAGCGAGCCTTTGGGTGAGCACAGTTCGTATACTTCTCCGCTCTTGGTAATGAATAACGGTAAAATAAAGATCGTGGGCGTGACCGGAAAGAGCGTGTTTGGGGTGAATCCGGAAACAGGCAAGATCGAGTGGACTTTCCGTGACTGGGGACGGTCTCCGGAAGATATGGCGAAAGGATTTGAATCGATCGCCCCCAATACCCCGCTTTATGATAACGGGCGCCTTTTCGTCTGTAACGGTTATAACATGGGTTCTTTTATGCTCCGCTTGAACGTAGATGCTACGAAAGCGGATCTGGTATGGAGGAACGACGATCTCGATACGCATCACGGCGGTTTTGTGTTGGTGGATGGCGTGATTTATGGCTCTAATTGGATCAATAACGGTTCCGGGAACTGGGTGGCCGTGGATTGGAACACGGGCGAGACTAAATTTGACACGCCTTGGCCGGGGGGTAAGGGAAAAGGCTCTATCATCGCTGCGGACGATATGCTTTATTGTTATGACGAGCGCCGTGGAACGGTAGGCTTGATTCGCCCTAACCCCGAAAAGTTCGACGTAGTGAGTGAGTTCCGGATCACGAAGGGAGTAGGCCCGCATTGGGCGCATCCTGTTATCCATGAGGGAGTGCTTTATATACGTCATGGGAACGCGTTGATGGCTTTCAAAATTAAATGACAAAATATCACCTAAAAAAAGAATGAGTATGATTACAGTACAAAAGATGAGATTGTATGGTCTGGGGATCGCTTTCGCATGTTTCGCGTGGGTAGGAGCGACCGCCCAGACGCCGTACGGATGGAGGGGACCGGAGCGAAGCGGTACTTATCCGGAAACGGGTTTGCTGAAAGAATGGCCCGCCGGAGGCCCTAAGTTGTTATGGGAAACGATGGATGCCGGCAAGGGATACTCCAGTCCGGTGATCGTAGGCGATCGCCTGTATCTCACGGGAATGAACGAGGATGAGACCCAAGAGATCTTTTCCGCTTATACCTTGGACGGGAAGAAAGTGTATGAGGTGGCCTATAGCGCGCCTTGGGGCGATACCTATCCGGAGACACGCACCACGCCGGCTATCGATGGAGACAAGGCTTATGTGATCAGCGGTTCCGGTGAGATCGTTTGCTTGGATATCAAGGATGGCAAGATCGTCTGGAAAGTGGACGGTGGCAATATCTATGGACGGAAGACTGGCAACTGGGGAACCTCCGAGTGTCCTTTGGTATATGATGATAAGGTGATTTATACGCCTGCGGGCGACCAGACGACGATGGTCGCTCTTAACAAGGACACGGGGGAATTGATCTGGAAGACCGAATCGTTTGGCGATACGGGCGCTTATGTCTCTCCGATATTGATATCCTATAAAGGGAAACGCCAGATTATCGGCTCTACGGCGAAGCATGTGATTGGCGTGAACCCGGATAACGGGACGGTGGAATGGTCGTTTGCTGATTGGGGGCCTAAAGAGGGCAAATGGGCCAACATCGCCCCGAACACCCCGTTGTATAAGGATGGGAAGATCTTTTTCTGCCATGGATATAACATCAATGGCGTTATGCTTCAATTGAGCGATGACTTGAAGAGTGTCTCCGTTGTTTGGCGCACCGATGTGCTGGATACGCACCATGGCGGCTATGTAGAGGTGAACGGCACGATCTATGGCTCCAACTGGATCAATAACAACCAAGGGAATTGGTGCGCAATCGATTGGAATACGGGTGCTAAAGGCTATGAGACCACATGGACGGGCGGCAAGGGTAAAGGCTCTATCATCGCCGCCGATGGCATGCTGTATTGCTATGACGAGCGTAGGGGGGCTGTAGCTTTGGTGAATCCCGATCCCGCGAAGTTCGATATTGTCAGCGAGTTCCGTATCACGAAGGGCGTGGGGCCGCATTGGGCGCACCCGGTTATCGTGAATGGCGTGCTATATATCCGTCATGGGTTCGCCTTGATGGCGTATAAGGTAAAATGAAAGAATGTATTAGGGCTTTCTTCTTGATGTGTTGATCTTCTAACGGCTGGTGCATGATCGTCCACCAGCCGTTGGATGATCGATGAGACAAGACAAAAACGTTAAACTCCCTAGAGGAAACGACTAAGGTTTCTCTATATTTTAGCGAGCGCTTGCTCCAGATCCGCGATCAGGTCGTCTATATGTTCTGTCCCGACGGAAAGGCGAATCGTGCCCGGATAGATTTCTTGTTCCGTCAGTTCCTCGGCGTTGAGTTGCGAATGGGTGGTGCTAGCCGGATGGATAACCAGCGATTTCACGTCCGCTACGTTCGCCAGCAGGGAGAATATCTCCAGATTATCGATAAAGCGGTGCGCTTCCTCTTGCCCGCCCCGTATCTCGAACGTGAAGATCGATCCTGCTCCGTTCGGGAAATATCGCTGGTAAAGATCGTAGTTCGGATGATCGGCTAGCGCCGGATGGTTTACCTTCTTTACTTTCGGGTGGTTCTTCAGGAATCCCACAACCTTAAGAGCATTGGCCACGTGGCGTTCCACACGCAAGGAAAGTGTCTCTAGGCCTTGCAGTAATATAAACGTGTTGAACGGACTGATTGCCGCTCCTGTATCGCGTAACAATACGGCACGGATGCGGATGGCGTAAGCGGCGGGGCCGGCGGCATCTACGAAGCGTATGCCGTGATAGCTAGGGTCTGGCTCGGTCAGTTGAGGGAACTTGCCGGAAGCTGCCCAGTCGAACTTGCCGGAATCTACGATAACTCCCCCTAATGAGGTTCCATGCCCACCGATAAACTTCGTGGCCGAATGGACCACTATATCCGCTCCATGCTCGATCGGGCGGATCAGGTAAGGCGTTCCGAAGGTATTATCTATGATCAATGGGATGTGATGCTTATGCGCTATGGCTGCAACCGCTTCTATATCGATGATATTCGAGTTCGGATTGCCTAAGGTCTCTATAAAGACCGCTTTGGTATTTCCTTGGATCGCATTCTCGAAGTTCGAGAGATCGTGCGGGTCTACGAACGTGGTCGTCACGCCATACGCCGGCAGTGTATGCGCCAGCAGATTATAGCTACCTCCGTAAATCGTCTTGGCGGCTACGATATGATCACCCGCACGTGTGATGTTCTCGAAAGCGTATGTGATGGCCGCTGCCCCGGATGCTACCGCTAACGCGGCTACGCCTCCTTCGAGGGCGGCAATGCGTTGCTCGAAGACGCTTTGCGTGGGATTCGTCAGCCGTCCGTAGATATTTCCCGGATCTTGCAGGCCGAAACGAGCGGCGGCATGGGCCGAGTTATGGAATACGTAGGAGGTCGTTTGGTAGATGGGTACCGCACGGGCATCTGTTGTTGGATCGGCTTGCTCTTGTCCGACATGAAGTTGTAAAGTCTCGAAATGCAAATTCTTTGTTTCCATTGTGATCTTATGCTTTAATTGTTTGTTTGTCCTTGAATTATTTTCCAGCAAAAGTATATGATGGGGATATATCGAACAATATCTTTTGAAAATATGGAAAATAAATCTATTTTTGTGATCTTGATAAGAATGTAACGATTGTAAGGAAGATAAAAAGAACCTTGTAACAGAATATTTATCTATGGACTCTTTGGATAAGACAGATTTACAGATCCTCCGTATCTTGCAGGATAATTCCCGGCTGACAACCAAAGAACTTGCCGCCCGGGTAAGCCTATCGTCGACTCCCGTGTTTGAGCGGCTTAAACGATTGGAGAGCAATGGTTATATAAAAAAATACATAGCCGTACTGGATGCGGAGAAGCTGAATCAAGGTTTCGTCGTGTTTTGTAGCGTGAGACTGACCCGGCTGAACAAGGATATCGCGTCGGAATTTACCCGGATCATCCAAGATATCCCGGAGGTCACGGAGTGCTATAACATATCCGGCGACTATGACTATCTGCTCAAGATACACGCTCCCAATATGAAGCACTATCAAGAATTTATCTTGAACGTGCTGGGAACGATCGATAGCTTGGGCTCGCTGAGAAGCACTTTCGTGATGGATGAGGTCAAACACGAGTATGGCATCCATATCTGATGGGATGATCCGGCAGATAAGTCTTCGTATGTTGTTAAAGATTCCTTGCGAAGATTGTTTTTCCGGTAATATGTCCGTACTTTGTACAACAAATGAATATTAAGAGATAAATGGAAGATAAAAAGAATGATTATACCCTTAAAGAGGAGCAGATCGCTCGTTTCGCTAAGGCGTTAGGACATCCGGCTAGGGTCGCTATCCTGCATTTTCTGGCAAAGCGGGAGGCCTGTTATTTTGGGGCGATACATGAGGAATTGCCGATAGCGAAGGCTACCGTTTCCCAGCATCTGAAGGAGTTGAAAGATGCCGGCTTGATACAAGGAGAGATAGAGACTCCCAAGGTGAAGTATTGTATCAACCGGGTAAACTGGGAGATCGCCCGGCAGTTGTTCGCGAATTTCTTTGCGGATTGCGTGAAAAAGAAGGAGACGTGCTGCGATGATTGAATGAGGTATGTCTTATGTGTTATTGTTCGTGTTATTGCGAATTAATGACCGTTTAACAATACTGGGAAGACCGTTATTTGTCTAGAATTATATAATAAAATCAAGTACTATATCTATTGACTATGAATTAGTTGTTCGTTGTTTTACGATCATAAAACCTCTCTTGTGTATTTCGTGATTATACCCGTTATTTTCGTTTTAAGGAGCATTAAGGTTTCTTGCTTCTACAGGTCTTTTATATTTGCGTTACTTATTTTTTAAACCACGATTATCTAACGAAAAAATAAGATACCAGATGAAAGCATTTGTAGGAGAACTGATTGGAACTTTTGTGTTGACGCTATTTGGCTGCGGATCTGTAGCCGTAGCGGTATTGTTCGGAGAGTATGGAAGCATATTCCAGATCGCGTTGGTTTGGGGGATTGGCGTTACGCTCGCTATTTACTTAACCCGGCATTTATCATGCGCGCATTTGAATCCGGCCGTTACAGTGGCCATGGTGCTGAGTAAACGGATGAAAGCCGATAAACTGCTTTCTTACCTATTGGCCCAGTTTGCGGGGGCGTTTCTCGCCGGAGCCGTATTGTATGGATTATTAGCGCCTACAATTTCCGCTTATGAGCTGGCGCATGGCATCGTGCGCGGTACGGAGGCCTCGATCGATACAGCTCGTATGTTCGGTGAGTTCTATCCGAATCCCGGCGATAGTATGGCGGTTGTCTCGATGCCTTTGGCGATGGTTGCCGAGGGGTTCGGCACGTTCTTGCTGGTGATGTTTATCTTCGCCTTGACGGAAGGTTGTAACGTGGGACGGCCGAGCGATACGATGGCTCCGGTGTTTATCGGGCTGTCGGTCTCTTCCATCATTTGCTTGATCGCTCCATTGACACAGGCGGGGCTGAATCCTGCCCGCGACTTTGGTCCTCGTTTGGTCTCTTGGCTGGCGGGCTGGGGTGAGGTGGCTTTCCCGGATGCTTGTTGCGGAGGTTTCTTCTTTGTCTATATTCTGGCCCCTATCTTGGGAGGGGCGGTAGCGGCTTATGCGCTAACCTATGTGATAGAGCCGCTGATCAAGCAGGGAGACGGTTCGTGTGAGTGCGAGAAATAGTAATCATTATAATAAACGAAACGGATATGAAACAAACGAGATTGATCTTAGTGGGAGGTTTTTTGGGAGCGGGAAAAACAACACTGTTATGGGAAACTGCCGTGCGATTGATGAATAAAGGGCTGCGTGTAGGTTTGATTACGAACGACCAAGCTCCGGAACTTGTGGACAGCGAGTTGCTGAAGTTGTCGGATCTGCGGGTTGCCGAGGTAAGTGGCAGTTGTTTCTGCTGTAATTTTAACGGATTCACGGATGCGATCAAGGAGATTCGTGCCGAAGCCTCGGCCGACGTGATTATCGCTGAGCCGGTGGGTAGTTGCACGGATTTGTCGGCTACGATCATGCAACCTTTGAAGCAATATTGGAATACGGAGTTGAAGATTTCCCCGCTGACGGTCTTGGCGGACCCGAATCGCTTGGTTTCTATCTTGAATGGGGGGAATGGGGGGTTGCATCCGGATGCCGCTTATATTTATAAGAAACAATTGGAGGAAAGCGATATCATCTTGCTGAGTAAGTCGGATGTGTTGAAACGGGAAGAGACCGCGGTCTTGAGACAACGTTTATCGGACGCGTTTCCGGGTGCGACGGTTTTATCGGCGAGTGCCCAGACCGGTGAGGGCATGGACAAATGGATCGAGGCCGTGATGAGCCGCCAAGATGCGGGCAAGCGCTTATTGGAGATAGATTATGATACCTACGCCCACGGCGAGGCTGTGTTGGGCTGGTTGAACGGGACGCTTCAGTTGCATGGCGTGAGTGATGATTGGGATGATTTCCTGAAAACGCTGATGAAGGGTTTTGCCGTTAAGTTCGATGAGGCGGGTTGCGCCGTAGGACATGTGAAAGTGATCGCGGAGAATGGTAAGCGTTTCGCCGTGGGCAACCTGACCGGGAAACAGGATACCTTATCGTTGAGAGGCTCTGCCGGAGCGGGGGAAGATCTGAAGTTGATCATTAATGCCCGGGTTGAGACTACACCTGAGTTATTGGATCAGATGGTCCGGGAGGTGTTGATCGGTATGATAGACGGTAAGTATGAGGAAGAGGTCGTGGCTTGGCGTTTCTTGCAGCCCGGTCGTCCCAACCCGACCCATCGTTATGAGCGAGTTCCGTCGTGTCCGCGATCAGATCAATGATGATTTCTTCAAGTTGTATACATCTATGGAGGAACGAAAATAGAATGGAAGGTTTGTTCTGACAAGTGTTTATTGGAAATAGGGGTGAGTGTTAATTGTCTGTTTAATATATATTATAAATGAAAGCGATAGAAAAGATTAAGGCTGGAAATATTGATTTATCGGAAGATGAGATCATAGAGTTGTTACGTATAAATAATTTTAGTAGCGAATATTATGGTTTGCTAGCGGCCTCGAACGCCTTATCTCGGCGGAAGTTCGGGAACCGGGGATATGTGTTTACGCAAATAGGGATTAATGCAGAGCCTTGTCCGATTAATTGTAACTTTTGCTCTATGGCCGCTACCCATTATTCATTGAACGATAAATGGAAGAAATCGGTGGAGGATATATGTCAGGAAGTGCAATTTCTGCAAAAGTCTTATTTTGATGACTTTTTCATGATGACAACAGCCAACTATCCGATAGAGGAATTTATCTCTGTGGGGCGGTCTGTGAGGGGACTATTAAGAAAGGATCAAAAAATGGTGGCTAATATCGGTGATTTTGGTTTGGATACTGCCTTGAAATTGAAAGAGGTCGGTTTCACTGGTGTCTATCATATCAACCGTTTGCGAGAGGGTGAGGATACGATGGCGAAAACGGAAGACCGGGAGGCGACTATGCGAGCGATTAAAGAGGCTGGCCTGGAGCTTTATTATTGTATAGAACCCATAGGCCCGGAACATTCTTATGAGGAGCTGGCAGTAGAGATCCTAAGAGCCAAGGATTTGAAAATAGATGTAATGGCCGCTATGCGTCGGATTCCGGTGAAAGGAACTCCTCTTTATGAGAAAGGGCAAATTTCAGACTTGGAGCTGACGAAAATTGTCGCTGTATCCAATCTGGCAGTCAACCCATCTCGATCGATGAATGTACATGAACCCATCAAATTAGCTATGCTGGCAGGCGTGAACCAATTGTATGCTGAAGTCGGGGCAAATCCTCGTGACACAGAAAGCCATACGGAACAAAATCGGGGATTTAATCCGGAGGGAGCATGGAGTTTATTGAGGGAGTTTGGATACGTCTCATCTGCTTATTGACTCCCGGAGAAGCGTAAATAAGTTGCAGGCATCCTATTTTTGTCTTTTGTTAGGGTTTCCTTCCAAATATTTGTATATATTTGTGGCTATACAGTATAAAAATGGGAGGTGTAAAACCATGGACGATACAAAGGACACAAAAGATATAAAAGAAACGGGCGAGGCTGCGTCCGTTCTCTCTGCGGACGAACAGATGATACAAGATGGGTTCAATGCGTTGTTGAACGATTATTTGAAGTCAAACCACCGCCGTAAGGTCGAACGAATCACGAAAGCTTTTAATTTCGCTAATCAAGCGCACGCCGGAGTGAAACGGCGTTCCGGCGAACCTTATATAATGCATCCTATCGCCGTGGCTCGTATCGTGTGCCGGGAGATGGGTTTGGGCTCTACCTCTATTTGCTCTGCGCTATTGCATGATGTCGTGGAAGATACCGAGTATACGGTGGAGGATATCCGGGATATGTTCGGAGACAAGATCGCCCAGATCGTGGATGGCTTGACGAAGATATCCGGTGGCATTTTTGGGGAACAGGCCTCGGCTCAAGCCGAGAACTTCCGTAAGTTGCTGCTGACTATGAGTGACGATATACGGGTGATTCTAATCAAGATCGCAGACCGTCTTCATAATATGAGGACTTTGGGTTCCATGCTTCCCGCCAAGCAATTTAAGATCGCAGGTGAGACTCTTTATTTGTATGCTCCTCTGGCGCATCGTCTGGGTCTCTTCTCGATCAAGACGGAACTGGAGGATTTGAGTTTTAAATACGAGCATCCGCAAGAATACGATTTCATCAGCGCTAAGTTGAAAGCGACAGAAGAGAGCCGTAATAAATTATTCGAACGTTTCGCCGCCCCTGTGGACGAGAAGCTGAAATCGATGGGACTTCAGTATGAGATGCGTGCCCGTGTGAAATCGGTCTATTCCATTTGGAATAAGATGGAAAGCAAGGGTGTCGCTTTCGAGGATATTTATGATATTTATGCGGTCCGCATTATTTTTGACCCGCTTCCCGGTGTGGACGAGAAAAATCAATGTTGGGATATCTACTCGGCTATTACGGATATTTACCGGATTCGTCCCGACCGTATCCGTGATTGGGTGAGCCGTCCGAAAGCGAACGGTTATCAAGCGCTTCATCTGACCGTTATGGGACCGGATGGACAATGGGTAGAGATCCAGATCCGTAGCCGCCGTATGGATGATATCGCAGAGAAAGGCTTCGCTGCCCATTGGAAATACAAGGAATCCAACGTGGAGGAGGATACGGAATTGGATAAATGGATACAAACCATTACCGAGATATTGGAGAGTCCGGACCCGAATGCGCTGGATTTCTTGGATACGATCAAACTGAACTTATTTACTTCCGAGATATTTGTTTTCACTCCGAAAGGAGATATAAAGACATTGCCCCAAGGGGCTACCGCCTTGGATTTCGCTTATGCGCTTCACTCCGATATCGGTAATAAATGTATTGGCGCTAAGGTAAACCATCGTTTGGTGCCATTGAGTCATCCGCTGTCCAGTGGAGATCAGGTGGAGGTCTTGACTTCCCGTTCTCAGGAGCCGCAACCGGAGTGGTTGAACTTCGTGACTACCGCTAAGGCTCGTGCGAAGATCGATGCCGTATTAAAGCGTGTCCGTAAAGAGGTCGCTAAGTATGGAGAGATAAAAGTTCTTGATGCCTTCAAGCGTTCGGAGCTTGAGGCGAGTACATCCAATCTGGATAAATTAGGTATGTACTTTGGATTCTCGAAACGCGAGGAATTCTTTTATGCGGTAGAGAAGGGGGATGTGGTTTTGCCCGAGAATTTAAAGAAGCTGTTGAAGGAGAAGACGGATAATGTCTTGTTTAAGTATGTGAAACAGGCGTTGGGTGTCGCTTCCAAGAAGGTGAAACAACCCGAAGAGGAGGAAGCCAAGAAAGAGAAGCCTAAATATGATAAGAAAAAGCCTTATTTATTGAAAGAGGAGGCTTTTGAGCGTAATTATGTAATTGCCGAATGTTGTAAGCCGATTCCGGGAGATGACTCTTTAGGTTTTATCAATGACGATGGTAACGTAGTGGTTCATAAACGTTCCTGCCCGATCGCCATGCGCTTGAAAAGTAGCTTTGGCGAACGTATCTTGAATACGGTTTGGAGCAGCCATATGAACGCTTCTTTTGAGGCCACGCTAGAGGTGAAAGGTATAGACTCGATAGGCGTACTGAATACGATCACGAAAACGATTTCCGAGGATTTCAACGTGAACATCATGCGCTTGCTGATCGAGGCGAAAGACGGCGTGTTCGAAGGTAAGATAAAGATGAAAGTTCATGACGTAGAAGATATCCAGAAAATGTGCGTGACTTTGTCGAAGATACAGAATATTAAATCTGTCGGACGTGTAGCGGATTAAGTGTAGCGAAGTGCTTCGCTACACTTTTGTTTTATAAAAGCTTTATCAGCCGACAATCAAATAAGTTATATAAGCTATATAACAAGCGATCAATAGGATTCCCTCCGGCCTAGTGATGGTCCGTTTCTTGAAGAAAAGGCCAAAAATATAAAGCAATACGCATGAACCGATCATGACGCCCAAATCCAGATTGGTAATGCCTTGTATGTTCATCGGCGTGATTGTCGCGCTACAACCTAATACGAAGAATATATTGAAGAGGTTGGAACCGATAACATTTCCGATCGCCATCTCCGGGTTCTTCTTTAAGGCGGCCACGACGGAAGTCGCTAACTCAGGAAGAGAGGTTCCTCCGGCCACTAAAGTCAAACCGATAATAGATTCGCTGACACCCAGTCCACGGGCGATACCAGAAGCTCCATCCACGAAAAATTGTCCTCCGTAAATCAAACCAGCCAATCCACCAATGATGAATAAACTCGCTTTCCAAATGGGCATTATTTTAATCGTGCTCTCTCCATTTTCCTCTCCATTATGTGCGATCGCGAATGTATAGCCAAGGAAAATGGCGAAGAAGCATAATAGTAACATTCCATCGCTACTACTGATACTATTTTGCGATGCGCCGTTGATCAAAACGTCATTCGCGCAAATAAATAATACGATTGAGGCAAGCACGCAAAGAGGGATCTCTTTGCTCAACGTACCTTTCGTGACGCTGATCGGTACGATAGCGGCCGTACAGCCGACAATCATCAAGGCGTTAAATATATTGCTTCCTACTACATTACCAATAGCGATATCTGAGCTTCCTTTCAAGGCAGATACGACACTGACCGTTAATTCCGGTGCGGAAGTCCCAAACGCCACAATAGTTAGCCCGATTACTAAGCTGGAAATATTGAAGCGTTTGGCTACCGAGGCGGCACCATCCGTCAAGGCGTTAGCCCCAACTAAAATTAGTAGTAAACCGCCAATTAGTAATACGATATCCATTAGTCTTTAGAATGGCAAATCATCGATAGGATTGGCCGGTCCGAAATCAGGAGCGGATGAGGCTGGAGCCGTAGGAGCGGAAGCCGGAGCGAAATTATCCGGAGTTACTCCCATCGGAGCGGCTTGAGAAGCTGCCGCCATCGGACGGTCTACTTTCCATGCGTTGATACTGGTGAACCAGCGGCCTTGGTACTCACGGCTGTCAATGTCGAAAGAGACTGTCAATTCCTCGCCCGGCTGAATGGCCGCTTGAGCGATCTTATCCGCTCCGAATATCTGGAAGCATACTTTCTTGGGATATTGATCGTGTGTCTCTAATACGTACTCTTGTTTTTTCCATTCGTTTCCGGCTTTGCTGACACCGCCTACTTCCGGTAGGACTTGAATAATTTTTCCTGTAATTTCCATGTCTTGTATTTTATTTGCTTATGTTTTATTTAATTGGGGACGAAGGTACGGTTTTGTTCTGGTTTTATCAACAGAATAATCACACTTTCGGGGCAAAAGCATCAAATGCGTCTTTCATAGCTAACAGCTCTTCTTTGATCTGTTTCAGGCGGTTTACGATCTCTTCTTGCCGGATCGTCGTCTCTTTATTGTCCTTCAGTTTTTGCCGTGCGCCGGCCAAGGTCATCCCTCTCTCTTTAACCAGGTGGTAGATGAGGCGTACCGCGTCGATATCCTCCTGCTTATAAAAACGGGTACCTTTGCTCGTCTTCCTTGGATTGATGATATCGAACTCCTTCTCCCAAAAGCGAAGGGTGGACTCGTTCACGTCGAACATCTGCGCCACCTCGCTGATGGAAAAATAGAGTTTGAGATCTTTATTCTTTTTTAGACTCATACTGCTAATGAAGTTTAATCCATAACCTGACCATGATTCTCGGCAATCTGGATCATACGGTCATATTCCTCAGGTGAGAGATCCATGTAATAGTATTTAGATGGGTTATCATACTTCCCTCGTACGATTACCTCATAATGCAAGTGAGGGCCGGTAGATTTCCCGGTATTTCCAACCTCGCCAATCACCTCTCCACGAGTAACCTTTTGTCCGACACGTTTCTTGAACTTACTCATATGACCGTATAAAGTCTGATAGCCGTAGCCATGATCGATAATCAAACAATTTCCGTATCCCTGTTTCCAAGCGGCGAAAGTGACAACGCCATTACCTGTCGCATAGATCTCCGTTCCCACTTTAGCCGAGAAATCCATTCCGGAATGGAAACGAGGTGTACGGTAAATCGGGTCGATACGTACGCCATAGCCGGAAGCGGTACGACGCAGATCCTTATTGGAAATCGGCTGGATCGCCGGGATACATTTACTTCTCTCTTCTTGGTTCTTTCCTAGGGAGATCAGTTCTTCCAAGGAATTGGATTGGATATATAATTGCTTACGTAGCATATCCATCTTTTGGGTCGTGGAGACAACAAGCTCCGGATTGGACAGGCTCATCAAATGCTCGTAACGGTTTGTCCCTCCAAACCCGGCTTTCCGAACGGACTCGGGGATGGACTCGGCTTGGAAGATCGCCCGGTACAGATTCTCATCACGCTGTTGGATATCATCCAATACGTCCAACGCGTTATTTAAGCGAAGGGAAAGTACCTCGTATTGAGTTTGCAATAGGCGGTTCTCCTTACGTAACTGAGATTCCATCGGAGAGTCCACCAAATGCATCATGACGAAAAAAGTGGCTACGCCGAACGCTATTCCGGTGCTTAAATGGCGGAGAACGGTGAACAGCCGGTCTTTGCTAGATGGGTATACACGCTCATAATTGAGTGTGTTCGGATTGTATAAATAGTATGTTTTGCGACTTTTAAAGAGTTTCATCTACATTTTTTGTTATCTGAATGCACGCAAAAATAATAATTTGCAGTACTTTTGCAAATTGTTTTTCAGAATATTAACGAGAACTATATAAATAGATTATGTTGACAGCAAAAGAAATCCGTGAATCCTTCAAGCAATTCTTCGCTTCTAAGGAACACCAGATCGTGCCTTCCGCTCCAATGGTGGTAAAGGGTGACCCCACGTTGATGTTTACGAACGCGGGAATGAATCAGTTTAAAGATATTATCTTGGGCAACGTGCCCCGTAAGTATCCTCGTGTCGCGGACTCTCAGAAATGTCTTCGTGTTAGCGGTAAGCATAACGATTTAGAGGAGGTAGGGCATGATACCTATCACCATACGATGTTTGAGATGCTCGGAAACTGGTCGTTCGGAGATTATTTTAAGAAAGAGGCGATCAACTGGGCTTGGGAATACTTGGTAGAGGTATTGAAGCTGAATCCGGAGCGTTTATATGCCACCGTATTCGAGGGAAGCCCTGCCGAAGGCTTAGATCGTGATAACGAAGCTGCTGGTTATTGGGAGCAATATTTACCGAAAGATCATATTCTGAACGGTAACAAACATGATAACTTCTGGGAAATGGGGGACACGGGTCCTTGCGGTCCCTGTTCCGAGATCCATATCGACCTTCGTTCGGACGAGGAGCGTGCGGCGGTCAGCGGCGCCGATATGGTAAATAAGGATCATCCGCAGGTAATCGAGATCTGGAACCTTGTGTTCATGCAATTCAACCGCAAGGCCGACGGCTCTTTGGAACCGCTGCCGGCTAAGGTAATCGATACCGGTATGGGATTCGAGCGTCTGTGCATGGCATTGCAGGGTAAGACCTCAAATTATGATACGGACGTATTCCAACCGATTATCAAGGTAATCGCGGGAATGGCGGGTACGACTTACGGTACGGATAAACAGCAAGATATCGCTATGCGTGTGATCGCCGATCACATCCGTACGATCGCTTTCGCTATCACGGACGGACAGTTGCCTTCCAACGCTAAGGCCGGTTATGTAATCCGTCGTATCTTGCGGCGTGCCGTTCGTTATGGTTATACGTTCTTGGATCGCAAGGAAGCGTTTATGTATAAGCTTTTGCCCGTATTGATCGAGACGATGGGCGACGCTTATCCGGAATTGATCGCTCAGAAAACTTTGATTGAGAAGGTTATCAAGGAGGAGGAAGAATCTTTCCTTCGTACCTTGGAAACCGGTATCCGTTTGCTGGATAAGAAAATGGAGGAGACGAAGGCTGCGGGCAAGACGGTCTTGAATGGCGTAGATGCCTTTACATTATATGATACCTACGGATTCCCGTTGGACTTGACGGAATTGATTCTTCGTGAGAACGGCATGGAAGCCGATATCGAGGAGTTCAATAAGGCTATGCAGAAGCAGAAAGAGCGTGCCCGTAACGCCGCCGTTATCGAGACAGGCGACTGGATCACGCTGAAAGAGGGTGAATGTAAGTTCGTGGGTTATGATTTGTTCGAATGCGAGGCAGAGATCTTGCGTTATCGCCAGATCAAACAAAAGAATAAAGTATTATATCAGATCGTTCTGGATCAAACCCCGTTCTATGCGGAAATGGGTGGACAGGTCGGTGATACGGGGTGGTTGATCGCCGACGACGAGAAGATCGACGTGATCGATACGAAACGTGAGAATAATTTGCCGGTTCATTTAGTAGCGAAACTACCAAAAGATGTGACAGCTACTTTTACTGCGAAGATCAACGAAAAAAAGCGTATCCAGTGTGAGTGCAACCACTCCGCTACGCACCTTTTGCATGAGGCGTTGCGTGAGGTGTTAGGTACGCATGTAGAGCAGAAAGGTTCTTATGTCTCTCCGGGTTCTCTTCGTTTCGACTTCTCTCATTTCCAGAAAGTAACGGAGGAGGAGATTCGTAAAGTGGAAATCTTGGTCGGCCAGAAGATCCGTGCGAACTTTCCGTTGGAAGAGCATCGTAATATGCCGATAGCGGAAGCTAAGGCGTTAGGTGCTATGGCTCTGTTTGGCGAGAAGTATGGAGACGAGGTTCGCGTCGTGAAATATGGAAGTTCCGTGGAGTTATGTGGTGGTACACATATCCCGGCTACTGGAATGATCGGTTCTTTACATATCGTGGGCGAGAGTTCTATCGCTGCCGGTGTTCGTCGTATAGAGGCGGTTACGGCCGAGGGAGCGGAGAATTTCGTTTATGCTCAGCAAGATTTGATCCGTGAATTGCGTTCATTGATGAACAATATGCCGAACTTGGCGCAAGCGATGAAAAAGTCTATCGAAGAGAACGCCGAAATGAAGAAGCAGATTGAGGATTATATCCGTGAGAAGTCTATGCGTTTGAAAGAGGAGATCGTGGCGAAAGCTTCGGAGAGCAATGGTATCAAGGTTATGCAGTTCGTTGGTAAGGCAAATGCGGACGCTATGAAGAACGTGGCTTTCCAGATCAAGGCGGAGACAACCGATAGCTTTGTCTTTGTTGCCGGTATCATAGACGATAACAAATGCACGCTCATGCTTATGTTAAGCGATGATTTGGTGAAAGAGGGCTTGCATGCCGGTAAGATCGTAAAAGAGGCCGCTAAGCATATCCAAGGCGGTGGTGGTGGACAACCCCATTTCGCTACGGCCGGCGGTAAGAACATGGAGGGCCTTTCCATTGCGGTTGGCGCTGTGAAAGAGGCTGTTGGAGTACAGTAAAATCGGTTCGGAAGAAATTGACTTTTCTTTCGGACTTAATGATAGATTCCTTCGGATCGAATAAGAATTCCATCCGAAGGAATTTTTTTATGTCGTTTAAATCCCGCAAAACGAAACGTGATGGTTGTGAAAAACGAAATGCGTTTATTGAAACAAAAACGAAATGTGCTTCAAATTTAATCCGCAAAGCAACCGTCCATTTGCAAAATCAAAGCAAAACACCTTCTTTTTAGATAAAAATAAACGGCATTCAAATGGACTTCTAACCCTATTTGAATACCGTCTTTTTATTGCCGGCTGTGGTAAAAAAGCGTCTACTAAAGTTGTTTATTCCGTACTTTTTTCGTATCTTTACAAGGTAGTTAAGATGGATTGTTATAGCCTTTTATCGTATGTCGAATAGGCCTCCACTTGCGGGACGCGACGCATAATACCTTTCCCGATGTTGTCCAAACAACGTCCTAACGTCCGGATCATGGCCGGAATGATTTCTCGCTCATAAAAGACGCGAGGCCGCACACCATAGTCTATTTTTACTATCTCCTGCTCGCAAATATCGCCGGTGTCATAGCCGGAGTCTGCCCAAAACCATGTGGCGGCGGTTATCGGTTCCCTTCGTTTATACGCCCATTTGATAGATGATGCCCCGCGCCCGTAAGGTAGTGGAGAGGGATGGAATATCAACGTACCCCGGTTCGCCTCTTTCAGTTCCTCATCGGAAACTTTCACCGTAAGGAGTGGCGCAATGGCAAGATCACACCGATACCCATCACACCAAAGCGTATGCCCTTTTGCCTTAACGAACATTTCGGCCGCTTTGAATGCCACCGACTCGCAATTTCCCAATATTTTAATTACCATTCCCTATATATTTAAATGTCTGAACCGCCCTGAAATGGCCGCCATAACCGGTTGCCACACGATCAGACTTATTTAACCTTTGGGCCGAACGTGCCATCGAAGCCGCGCTGCGCCCTTTATTATCCCCATATAAACGTGCTCCGGTTTGTATCCACTTTTTAGAGTGGCGTAACGCCCCACATAGTTGCGGGTGTGAGGTGTGAAAGAACACCGGGTAAGGTTTGCCACATCTACCATGTCCCTGAAGATGATATTCACAAACGGCCGCTAAAAATTTAGTGCCAACGCCTATTCCCTGCCATTCGGGAAGTACTACCAACCGGGTGGACCGGTAAGCCTTTGCCATAAAGAGTGGTGTTACCGCTAAATGACAGACGGGCTCACCACCGACAAAGCCAACGAAATACTCAGCCGCAACCGGCATAGGAAGGTCTAAATAATAATGCCGCTTAAACAATCTTGGGAATATAGTTCCCCTGACTTTATAAATTTGAAGTTCGAGTTTTGGACGTTGCCGAAGGCAGTCACGGTCATAGAACCGTGCCTCCGCGGTATCATACACCCAGTCGGGCTGTAACCATTCGATTATATCATAGTGGCAGGAGAGAAGCACGATCTGCCCGTCCCCACGTCTCCATGTCTTTGAGAATGCGGCGGCCCCAACCTTGGCTATCTGTCGGTCTATGACCGACGTAAATTCATCCACTACAGCGTGTTCCGGTCGTTCACACGCCAAACGTGCGAGACCCGCCCGGAACTTCTCGCCGTTGCTCAACACATGGAACGGCCGGAGCCACGCTGGAACATCACCGAGGCCAACGGCTGAAAGCATACCCGTCACCGTGTTGAAGTCTCCATCAGGAGCGATACAGTCCACAATCGGTTTATCCTTATCCCAGCCGGAATAGAGATCATAAATAGGTTGTTTGAATATTTTGTTCCCAATACTGGTTTTTCCACTACCGGATGGTCCGACGATCAATCCGATTTGCCATTCCCGGTTTTCGATGGGTAGTTCTACCGTCTTTTCCCAGTCGCAGCCTTTCTCCGCGTTGAAAAGGCTTTTTACCCGTGCGGCCCGATAGCTGTTGAAGTCGCTACAATGGTGTTGTACCTCTATTTTCATACGTTCACCACTTTAAGGGTTAGACCTTCTTTCAGGAGACGCTCATAAATCTCCTTTTGCTCTTTTTCATCTGCGCAAATGACGATCACGCCATATTGCGGCTTGTAAGTGTACTTGCTCATACTTTGTCTCGTCTTATGGTTTTGCGACAAAGGTAGGACCAAACAACCAGATGAGCGAATTTACGCCTGACCTTGCGCTGCACGGCCCATGCAGTCGCTTGATAAATAGCGAATGATACCGTACACCTTTCGCTCGCTCAAGGCATATTTGTCAGAAAGGACGGCCACGATATAGGTTGTCTTTTCACCCGCCGCCCGCATTCGGGTATAATCATCGAACAAATCGACATACAAACAATCGCTCGTCCTTATTCCGGCATTAAATAGACGCTGGAGCAATTCCTTATTGAAAGAAAGTATCTCGTATATTGTCATAATCTCCAAAAATTAAAGTATATTTGTATTGCCAATCACATAAAACAAAACGAGTAGTCGCGACTGAAGGCATACAGCCCCCGGTCGTGCGGCTACTCGCATTTGTTTGTTAGTATGTGATTGGCGTCTTTACTAACAGCCGGGGGCTTTTTCACCCGCCCCCGATAAGGCTTTTTGATTATATCATTTATTAAACGTCCGGATCTTTCCCCGTTAACTTATTCCATTTCTCCTGACATCCCTCACCGACGAGAGTCTGGTCAAATATCCAATAATTCGGCCTTGAATGTGTTGGTAGTCTTCGTGTAATCTATCACAAGGAGGCCCCCAGCGCTATTGAACAGGCCGTAGCCCTTTCCGTAGACACCAAGATGTATATTACCTTCTTTAGATATGCCCGCCACCCATGGAAGGAGTTCCGTTGAGACATCATACGGGCTAAGTGTCGTGTTTATGCGGATCCTATTCCCGTCTTTTACGGCCCGTACAATATCCTTTAACCCCGCTTCCCCTCCTACGGCCACAGAGATCTCATCGGTGGTGGATGAGGAGGTTAGTGAGTAGAACCCTGAATTAAGCGGATAGTAATAAAGATTCAACACTCTCAGTTCGCTAGAGTCCTCACCCATCATTTTAAATCTGCATGTTTTCTCCAGAATAGGAGATGTCCATATGAGAACCGGAAAGTTAAACCCGGATTCAACGGTCACGGGTATGGATCCGCCCAATACGCCTGACCCATACATGATATAGAATTTTTTCCTTTGTCCAACCGCTAGGGCTATTTTCGCCCGACCTTCGTCTCCCCCGAACGCGGTAAAGCAACCCGTGGCGGTATATGAATCCGGTTTACTAAGGTAGTATGTATCATCCCCGCTCTTGATAATCTCGCAAGAGAATGTCCATGCGCTATCGTTATCCGTGCCATTTATCTTGACAGTCCTCATCTTGCCAGACGCTACGTATGTCAACGCTAGTGAGCATTTCCCCGTCTCAAAGGAAGCGTCTACAAAGCATTTGTGATTGCCTATATATATATCAGGAAGAGACTCTTCGTACTCACTTGTGTGAATGCTGGAGAATGCTGCGGCTAAGTAGGGAATCACGTTGGTATCACCACTAGCATCTAACGACGATACTATATCCTCGCTAGAGGAGGCCTCGGACAAGCCCGCTACAGCCAAGGGCAATTTAAGCACTTCTTTAAAGTTTTTCAACTTCCTGTGGTCATTAGCGCTCATCAACCCGGAGTTGATGTCATCGGCCACGTTCAACTTTTTAAACGAGCCTTCCGAGACACCGTTGGCAGACGGGATGAACACGTACTGTCCTCCACCCACCAGCTCCGCAGCGTTAGAGACATTCACGTTGCCCGCCCCGCCCTCGCCGGAGCCGGACTGGATGAATATGTTTCCGCTTCCTACGATGGATTGCCCGTTGATCGTCTTCAGGCCTGTCTCCTTGACGAACTTGCTGTCGTTCTCTAGGTCGCTGGTCCTGGCGGGGATCTTGGTGCCGGAAGGTAACGCTCCGATCTCGACGGCCGTGTATTCCGGCTTTGTGGACGAATTGACCCATGAGGGTTTATTCAGGACTTTATTCCAGTCCACGGAATCTGCCGTGCCGCCGCCACCGCCTTGTATGGTTATGTCACCGCTACCCAGCAAGGAATAGCCGTTGACGGTTTTCAGTCCTGTCTCCTTGACGAACTTGCTGTCGTTCTCCAGGTCGCTGGTCCTGGCGGGGATCTTGGTGTCCCCGTCCATCACCTTGGCGGGCAACGCCGCCACTTTGGCCAAGAGCTCGTTGATCTTGGCTGTCGTGTAATTCAATAGTCCCATCTTATCTCAATGCTTTAAGTTCCACGTCGTTCGAATCTATCAATATCTCACCGGCCGAGTCGCGGAGGTATTCCCTCCGTCCTGCCTGCCGGACTACGCGGACGGCCCGGGCATCTCCGCCCCGGGTTGTCCGGAATGTTATCTCCATATACCTGTCCACGCCCTCGTTCGGGGTGTCTGACGAGATCGAGGCGGGCCCGTCGCCGGGCCCGGGTACCCCGATGACGATATTCCCGCCGGTCGCCCCGTCCCATGGTATCTTGACGGTGTCCATCACTCGACCGTCCAGTCGGTGTTAGACTCCACGTTCACGGTCACCGGGTTGCCCTGGTAATCCAGCTGGATGTCGCCCTCGGCCACACGTAAGTAAGCGTCGCCGGCGGCCAGTGTCAGCAGGCACACGTCCTGGTGCCCGCCCTCGTCCGTGACGATGACCTGCCGGGTCTGTGGATCGATCTCCGTGTTCGCCGGGACTGTCACGGCGATGGAGAAATTATAGACCGCCAGTCCGCCGGGATCGCCCGTTATCGCCTCGCCGTTCGCCGTTTGTACGCTGTTCGCCGTGTAATGGGCGGGTAGCGCTATGTCCAGGTCTCCCGTACCGAGGGAGAAGGTCAGCCGCTTGGAGTTGCTGACCCCGGATATGGTAACCACCTTTCCCGTCTTCTCGCTCGCCGCCGTGTCCGCTATGTCCACGTATTCGGGCTTACCCGCCTGCATGACCGTCCTCTGGACATCCGGACAATTCACCGCTTTCCATATCAATACCGTACTACGCGTGTTCCGGCCGGTATGCTCTGCGTCCGACCTTACGCTAACTTCCTTGTCACCCGATCCTTGGGGCGGGGTGACCACCGCCCATGCCGCTTTCGCCATGATGATTTGTCTTTTAAATTGTTACTCACTCGATTCTCCATTCCGTGTTCGATCTCACCTCGAACAGGGCGGGCATGGTCTCGGTCACCCATACGGGATCGGAGGGGGCGACCAGCAGCCACACCCCGTAATCCACGTCGCAGACCTTGGACAGTCTCGCACCGACCCTCGCCGTCCTCCTGAGAAAGGCGCTCGCGGCTTCGATCCGCCCGAGCTCCGCCCGGATGGTGTCCAGCCTTATGATATGTCCCCTAACGCACGCCATACCTCACCGTCTCGTCCGTCTCGATGCCTATTATCTCCGTCCGTACGCCGTCCGTCATGTTCGCATCCGGGATCTCCACCCGCACCTGGCACTTGATCCGGCCTCCCCCGATCAGGGAGGTATCCAGCGTGACAACATAGGTGTCACTGTCAATCCGGGTCATCCCGGATTTGGGGATCGTCACCGTCCGGTTGGAATAGACGTAGAACAGGGCCTCGAACCCCACTTCGTCCATCGTCAGCCCGCCCGGCAGCTCGAGGCTCAGGGCGAACTTCATCTCCGTGCCGGTTATCGACACGTTGTCATTCCCGTACCCCATGGCGGCCTCCCGTCTCTCCGGTTACGAACTCATACCCGTATTCCTCGGATACGGTATCCGTCGAGATCGAGATCGTGATCCCGCTCCCCTCCGGAAGGTCCCTCGCCGCCGGGAGGGGTCGCTCCGGGATATAATCCGCGCATCCGGTGAGGATCGCGCATAAAGCCATTAGAATCTTTTTCATGTTATACTTCCTTTAATGATATGCTGTTGACACTTACCGTGCAGCCCTCGGCCGTGACGAATATGAATCCGTCGCTGGCCGTGCTGTCCCTTCTCGCCGTGAACTCGGCGGTCAGGATCTTGTAAGAGGTTGATAATTCCCCGCCATTGTACGAGCCATAGAAAAGAACGTCCTCCGATACGTAATCTGCGAACGACGATCCGATGAACCCTATCAGTGACGCGCTGGAGATGGAGGCCTTCATGGAGAGGGTCATCCTGTATTTGTGGCCCTGCTCCAGCTTGCCGCCCATGTAGCCCCGGTCGAACATCACATAGTTGGATTCTCCGGACCAGCCGTTGAACCTGACGGATGCCGTCCCACCGCCCACGGACACCACGGAGGCGTTGCCGTAGGCGTTCCAATAAGAACCGCTCGTCAAGGCCACGCCGGAGAATATCTCGTCCCCCGTGACGGTGTACCGCTCGAAATAGGCGGTGAGGCTCTTGTTCCCGTCCATCGTGACCGAATGCGTCTGGTAGCCGCCGTCAGACCACCGGACGAAACGCCATCCGCTGGCTGCGGCGCACGATACCGTCGCCTTGGATCCTGCGTCGTAACCTCCCGACCCGGAGACGGAGCCGCCACTGGATGGGCTGGCCGATAGCGACAACGTGTACCTTGTCACTTGGATCCGGGTAAAATAGGCCACGAGGCTCTGCCCGGCGGAGCTCCACGTGACCGTATGTTTCCGGGAACCGCCGTCGGACCATCGGTCGAACTCGTAACCCTCGGCCGGTACCGCCTCGACGGTCTCGGATTCCCCCCTCATGACCATGTGCATCGGGGACGGGGACGGTATCGTCGTGCCGCCGTACGTGGGGCTCGCGCTGATACCGACCGTTATCATCTCATACTCGTTGTTGGCTAGGTACAGCGTCCCGTCCGTTTTTTTCTTGATGGTCCCATACCCCAGCACGGACGCGTCCATCGTCAGGAAGCTCGTGTTGCCGGTCCCGGTGGAGAGCATTATTTTCTCGGCCGTGACGATACAGGACCGGCTCCCGTTATACAATGATAGCTCCGGCATGCCGGTATTCTCGTTCACCGACAATTTGGCCACGTCATCGCCCTTGTACATGATCCTGACATAGCCGTCCGACACGACGAGCTCCGTGTCCCGGCCTAGGGAGTGCAGGATGCCGCTCATCTCCACCGACCCGTCCGTGTATATCTTGAACCGGTCGTTCACGTTCAACGTGTTCGTCTTGATGGCGTTCGCTATAAGTGCGGACGTTATCATAAGCTCCGCGTTGACGAGGGAGGTATTGATCGTACCCCCGTTAATCAATGTCATACCCCGCTCCGCGTAATAGACAAGCTCCTCGTAATCCTTATATCCGAGCATCCTGGCGATGTTGTCCCTATCCGCTTGCGAGACCTTTCCTATCTCGCTGGAGGCCTCGGATCTTGACTCGCTCACCGCCTCCTCCTTGATTTTCTGCTGGATCGCCTTATTGGCGTTCTCGATGGCCGTTGCGAGCGACGCGTAGGCGTTGTTGAACGCGGAGAACTTGCTGTCTACGATCTCCTTCTCGGTTACCGTGGTCTTACCGTCCGAGATGGCGGACTGGATCGCTGCGGTCAGGTTGGTGGTGGCGGTGTTGAGACTGTTTTTCGCGGCGTACAAGGCGCTCTTTGGTGCGCCGGAAAGGAACGGGTTCACGTACAACGACGTGTAAGTCGCATCCATCTCCTTCCTTGACTGGCTCACCGTGTTCAGGTATTTCTCGATCGCCTTGGCCTCGGCACCGGAGATGATGCCGTCCGAGAAGGCCCCGTCCACGTATTTGTTCAAGTCAGACACGGACTGTCTCGCCTCGTTTGCGTCCTCCATGGCGGAGGAGGCGGTGTTATTAGCCTCGTCCGCCGCTTTCTGGGCGTTGTCGGAATAGGACTTGAGTTTGTCCTGTATGGATTTGTTGGCCGTCTCGACCGCCGCACGAAAAGCGGACAGCCTCGCATTAAAATCAGCATATCTCGTATCTACGTCCCGTTTCTCGGCCATGGTGGCCTTACCGTCTCCTATGGCCGTCTCGATAGAGCCGGACAAGGCCGTTATGGATGACAACAAAGACGAACGCGCGTTAGACAATGATACTTTGGCCGATCCCTCCAGATAAGGGTTGGCATATAATTTGTTGAATACCGACTCTGCGGACAACTTCTCGTTGTTTACGATATTCAAGTACTTTTCAATCGCCTTGGCTTCCGCTTCGGAGACAATACCGTCAGAAAAGGCCCCGTCCACATATCCTTTCAAGTCAGACATGGACTCCTGCACGCCTTCGGCTGCATCTTTCGCATTCTCGGCTGCGTCTTTAGCGTCTGCGATCGCTCCGTTGATCTCATCCATATTGGGCGCGTCCGCGAGGTTCCCGAATCCGGTCGAACCCGGCTTGATGATCATCTTGCCGGTGAACACGTTCTTGCCGGCGTTCGGGGAAATGGCTGTCACCTCCTTGTTCAGCATCGAATAGGAGTCAACGCCAGAATACAACTTGACGCACGGGGCGTCTTCATCATACGAGGAGAAGAACACCACGTTCTGTCGGCTTTTATTCGTCTTGTTCCCGACCGTGACGATCGTATCTCCGGCCTTCGGAACCATGCTGCCGGTATCGCGATCCGTGATGGACAGGTCTATATAATCCTCTCCCACATATAATACCCTGCGCCAATAGTATTGATTGCTGACATTGTGCGACGTGCCTGTTTTCACGTTGAACTCCCGGCATTGCGCAAGGTCATCCACGGCGAACTCGTTCACGATCTCCCTCTCCCCGTCCGTCTGCTTGAAATAACAACGGTACGCTTTTTCTCCACCCGATTTAGGAGCCAGCACTTCATCATTCAGGGAGTCATACACCTGTTCGCCGGTACTGTCATATACCTTTTCGTTCTCTGCGGATACCTCCTCGACCTTGATACACTCCATGCTCGCCGGAGATAATACGATACGCCCTCCCACGTGCGAGAGATGCTTGATCTCCAGCGTGTCGAAATAGGCTTTCAGACGGACATAGAGTTCGTCTATTTCCATATAGGATTTACCGGTCTTCTGATTCCTTTTCAGAACATAACCGGTGCCGAACGGTCCGGCCGCAAAGTCTTGCGACTCGATGTTGTCGGAGATAAGGCCGCCGAGGAACTTGATCAGGTACTTGGTCTGGTCCGGACGGTCCTTGCGTAGGAAAGTGGATATCGCCCGGAGCGCCGAGAAGACGTTGTTATCGGTCGGTACCGTGTCATCGCCGCTCTTGATGATGTTGATCGCTTCCCCTCCCTGGCTGAGCATGGGCAGGAACGAGTCCACCTTTCGCTCGATGGATTCCCGCCAAGTGGAGGTAACCGTGTCGGATATGTCCACCCTCACGTCATAAGGGTCGTGCACGTTTCTGGTAAGGCTGATAATCCGGCTGTCCTTATGCCCTGATTTGAAAAATACGGAATTGTACAGCCGGACACGTTGTCCGGGCGTGATGACGGCCCCGCGCTGTCGCAGGATGATCGGGTCGCTGTCACCGCTATAGACGGAACTGTCGATGCTGTGCTTGGCAAGGTAAGCCTCGGAGACCTCCTTCAGCTCGTTCTCCGCCAACGTGTAATACTCGTCTGGCATCCGGATGTTATAGAGGATATAGGTATCGCCGCTCTGGGGGGTCATGATCCCGTCCGGTACCTGCGTGTTCTCGTCCGGATACTGGTTGATCAGTTCGAACTCGCCGGTAGACGAGTCGTAATTGACCTCAAAGTCATATCCGGAGAGTTCCCCCGTCTGGAAAGCGACGCGCTTGACCAGCCCAGCTATCTCGTAGTCGTTCGGGTCGAAGGGCATGTCCTTATCTGTCACGTAATATACACGGATTGTCTTGTCCTCCGACTCCCGCTCGACGGAGCGCACGCCGGACAACGTGCCGACCCTCCGGGGATAGACCTCTTCAAAGATCACCTCCCGCTCAACGATACCGTATTCCGTGTTCCTCTCCAGGTATTTCAAGGGAGAGGGCAGGCGGAGATAGTCGGAGCCATATTTGGATCGGTCGATATTACGGGTACTTCCCTTGGCATAGAGCCGGGTGAAGAACTTCTCGTTTTCTTCCTCTCTTTTGGATAGGTTGAGCAGTCCGCCTACAGCATTGCCGTCGGCAGCATAGCCCAGTTCCAATAGTTCTCCGTGCTCGCATTTACTCAGATAGATGGTCGTCCCTACGATCCACCATTCGGTCTCGAATGTTTCAGCAATTCTGTTCAAGGCGGTCAGGCAGTCTATGCCGTCGTATGTGATAACCTTGTTGTCGGCGGCGATCACGCTACCGATCTTCCAGGCTGTCGTCCCCTTGATCCGGTTGATGTTATCCACAACCAGTTGCAGGTGGGCAGCCGGTCCGTCTGTCAACGAAAAATCCGAGTCCATCCCGCCATCGGCCAGCAGGAAGCAGAGCGCTTTCGACAGTTCGCTTTCGATACCATGGAATTGTAAGGAGTATTCGTACTCAAGCGTATTGACTTGGGTAGGACACGGCACGGACGGAAGCGTATAGCGTTCTCCCTCGAAATCCACATAGTCGTGCGCATCGAAAGGAACGGCCTCCCATGTCGTGAAGGATATATTTAGGACATTCTCGCCCATTACAGTTTTCTGTTGGGTGGAATTATCATCCGGACATACCGTTGCCCGTAGGTTCCCTGATTTGTCGTATATTTCCAATTCCATTCAAATAGTGTTCTAACGCTGTTAAAATTCCGGCTTGGGCTCTCTGAACTTGATAGTCCACATGGCGGCTAGCTTGCCGGTTGTCTTGAGCCGTGTTTTCATCACCATGCCCGGGCAGCTCTGATAATAGAACTTATATGTTTTCCCGGTTTCAGTGACTCTCATATTGATCATGCCGGATTTCAGGACATCGATAAAGTTCTTGTACTTTGTCCGAAACTCCTGTTCGCCATCCACAATCATGGCAAAGCGAAGGGATACGTCGCGAGCCTCGAACCTTACGCCCGACACGTCCACTTCCTCGCCATCGCATTCCCTGTAATCTATTGTGGTATGCTTCTTGGCCGGCGGTGGTGTCATGAGCACTGAGATGTTGTCATACGTCCCGCCACGGTCCTTTGCAAGGAATACGCCATATTCCGTGTAAGCGTCCAGATTGTTTATGTATAGTTTCCCGGTTCTCATCTTATTTTGTCCTCAGTCCATTTCTTAGTATCTCCAGCAACGTGTTGTCGATGCGCTCCAGCCTCTTGCAGTAAGAGGTGTTCCTTGCGATCGCCTCCAGATGCTCCAGCCCCTTGTTCAGCATGGTGCGCATATCGAATGCGCACCCCTTCATCTCGATGACATTCATCTGGATCGAGGTAAGCCGCCCGTTGGTCTCGTTGATGGAGTCCTGGCTGGCGACTGTGTAGGCTCCCGCTCTCGCCTGTTGCGAAAAAGTGGAGTCCAGCTTGCTGCCCGTTACCTTCTCCATGTCTTCGAGTTGCTTGGCGGCGTCCTCGATGATCTTGTCGTATTGCGCCTTCAGCGAGGCGATGTTCTCAGCCGTCAGGCCGTTGCCACTGGCGGCGGCGAACGACTCGTACCATTGGCGTAGCGGTTCCTCGAGGGCTTTCATCTTGATACCCTGCAAGACGGCATTGTTCAGCATCTTCTGGAAGTCATCGGCGAAATCCTTGGCGGAGCGCTTGCCCTCGGCAAAACCCCGGAGGATACTGTCGACGATGCTGTCGGTGGTGGTTCCGGTCAACACCTCGCGCATGGACTCCTCCTGGTCGTCCAGCATCTGGTCGATATCGGCGCCCTCCTCCTTTAATGCCCGGAGTTGCTCGAACAGCTTGGCCACTTTCTCCTCCAATTTGCCCTCGGAATACAGTTTCTCGATATCCTCGTAGCTCTTCCCGGCGAGGCTGGAGTATTCGTTCCACGTTTTTGCTTTCCGGAACCAAGTCCCATGCCGGTAGCCTACACCGCTGATATATTGTTCTCCCTGTATCTGGGCCAATAGCCGGTCATATTCTCCGGTTGAAGCCTTTTGTTGCCTTTCCAGCTCCTCGGTGATCCGTTTGTTGTAGGCCAGCGTCATCTCGCCGATCTGCTGCTGGGTACGGAGACGTTCACGAAGCAGGCGTTGGTACTCCATCTCGCCTTGGATGGCCTCGTCGTAAAATTTCTGCTGTTCTTCCCGGGCTTGCCGGTTCATATCCTTGACCTGCCTGCCCATGGAGAAGATCTTTCCGATACTGCCAAGCGCGGATGCGATACCGCCAACGATATTTCCGCTGGCTATCTTCGACGCGGCCGACACGAACCCGCCCAGTGCGGAGGTCAGCTCCACCACCTGCCCGGCGGCGTAACCGGCCTCCTCGCCGAGGATGTCGCCGATACTGCCTGCGATCGTATCGAGGTCGGAGATCAAAGATTGCGTGGCCGAATCTATGCCGTCTAATGCGGAGGCCATGCCGTCCTTGTCTCCTTTTTTCATGGATTCCAAGAGCTTTTTCCAATCGTCGCCGATCGCCTTGAACGGGGACCGGGAATGGATGGCGCTTTCCAGCCGGTCGATAGCGTCTTGGTACTCCTTCACGTTCTTCGGGTCCCATGCCGTGGTATTGACCTCCTTGGCCTGCTTGAGCAACGCTTCCAACGACGGCATGGCCATCTTGTCGAGGTCTCCGAACAATTTATCCCACAATCCGGAATCTTTCAATTCCTCCATGGAGAGGTCGGACAGCCCTTCTTTCAAGGCACGTTTCGCCTCCTCGATGGCTGCGTCTATCTCCGCCCCGTTGGCGGCAGTCCGCCGACCGGCGAGATAGGCCACGTCCTCGTTGTATTTCTTCTCCAGCTCCAGCCGTCTGGCTGAGTAGTCTTGGTACTGCCGCAATGTCTTTTCCAAAAGGTCGGCCTCCGCTTTCTCCAGGGTGGCTCCGGCAATAACACCGGCATTCTCCAGTTCTTCGCGTTGTGAATCGGGAAGTTGGGAAACCATAGTGGTTGAAGGCCGGAATATCAGGCCCTGCTTTTTCCAATTCGGATTTTCATTTTCCCATGCCGCCCGCTCTATCTTCTGTTGGGCCGATACGTACTCACGGCCTTTCTTCCCGATCTCGTTGATTTTCTTGTCATAGTTTAAGGTGATTTGAGCCAGTTCCTTGTCGGAGCCCTCTTTCATGAGGTTGATCTTTTGCTGTCGGAGCTCCAGCTCGGCGTCCTTCTCCTTCTGGGCGAGGACGGCTCTCTGTCGCTCGATCTCCAGCTCCCGCGTGGCCGTCTCGGCCTTGATGACGTTGGCGGCCTCTCGGGCCTTTTGCTCCTTGCCCAGCTGTTTGTCCGCGGCGGATCGTTTCTTCTCGTAGGAGTCGTACGTCTTCAACGCCTCGGTCGCCTTGTCTATATCTGCCTTGGCCGTCTTGTAGGCAGTGACGATGGCAGGCTCGATCCCGGCGGTCTTGCCGGAATCGAGCAGTTTCTTTTGCTCCGCGTCGATGGATTCCAATACGGAGGTGGCTTGTTCTTTGATATCCTCCCAATAGGCCTTGTTCTCGATTATATCTCTCTCGGCGGCCTCCTTGTTGAAAAACGGGGAGAATTGTTTTTGTATATCGGAGATCTCCTTCTCTGATTCATACACGCTCCTCACGTAATCCTCCAGCTCCTCGTAGAAGGAGCCTCCGAGCTTCTTCCCACCGAGCTCGCTCTGGATCTTGGCGGATACCCCTCGCCATGCCTCTTCCCATGTTTTGCCCGCGGCCCGGAAATCCTCCGTGAGGCCGGGGATGATATCCATGATCCCCCCGGATTTGGACTCGCCGAGCTTCTTGGTCGTGATCTCGCGCATCTCCGTCAACGCCTCGGATTGCGTCTTTATGGCTTTCTCCAGCGTCTTGTCGATGGCGCCACTCTGGGCTTTTAACGCGGCGTTCTCCATGAGTTGCCTGTTGACCAGCCGGTAAGCCTCACGGATCTCATTCAGTGAGCTCTTCTCCGATAGCAGGTTCGGGAGATACTTGCCGTACGTCGTGTTGATCTCGTTGATGGCTTTCCGGTGCCCTTCCGTCCCGGCCGTGGTCTTCTCCAACGCGGAGAACAATGTCCGTAGATGTTGCCGCTCCGTCGCCAGGATGGCGTTGAAGTCGGTCATGCTATCGTTCAACCTCTTCTGGGCTTGGTCGGCCCCAAAAAGCCCCTGTACCCAGTTGATGATATCCTTCCCGTACACGGACAGCAACGTGATCCCCACCACCAGCGCCGTCTGCCAGCTAACGATCGAGGTGAGCACCTGTTTCCATACCGGGATGGCCGTCTGTCCGGATTTCTTCAGCAGGTCATACTCGACCCGCGCGGTCCGGATATTATCGGCCAAGATGGGGAGGTTATTGGAGATGGCCAGGAAGAACATGTTAGCCCCCATGGTGAGCGATGGCAACTCCCGGGCCACCTGTTGCACCGACATCGACAGGCTGTTGAACCCGGTGCCGGTGGAGCGGCTGTAGGCGGACAGGCGGGATTGCGCCGTCTGGATCTCCTTGTCGAGGTCGCCGATTTGTCTCAGGATGCCCTGTCCGGCGTTTCCCTCACGGTCGGCCTTGGACAGGTTATAGTAAGCCGTGGTAAGCTCCTGCAGGCGTTTCTGCAGGGCCATGACGGAATCGACGGCCCTTGATTCCGTCTGTATCCGCTCGTTCAGCGTGCGCATGCCACCGCTGATCGCCTCGCGCAGGCTATTCTCCCGCACCGCTAGCGCCGCCTTCATCCGCGTATATTGCCGGGTGGTGACGGTGCCGGCCTCCAACCCGTCATCCAGCGATCCCTGCACGACGGCGAGGTCACGCAGGGCGTTGATGTTCTCCTGTACGGTGACGGCCAGTTTCCGGTTCTCGGCGCTCATGCTACCGTAGGCCGCGCCGCTGTCGGCGATCAAACGCTGGTAGGTTTTCGCCGACTCGTCGCGCAGGCCCTTGATGCCGAGAGTAACCTTCTCGACCTCATCCTCCAGGTTCCCCCGGAACTCGAATGTTATGTATACGGGATCGTTCGCCATTTATTTCAGTCCTAAGAATTCCAGTTCCTCCTCCTCGGTTTGGATAACGTTTTCCTCCCCGGATCTCTTTCTCATCCGTCCTTGGTCGTTGATCATCATCAGGATGACACACCAAGGGATCTTGTTCATCACCTCGTCGTACGTGAACGCCCCGGTGGCGATCAGCGCGTGGATTTGTCCGAACGGGCTATGGGGAGGCTCGTAAGCCTCCTTTAACTCCCTTTCCCTGTCGGTTGGCTCGTCACCGGCTCTGTCAGTCTCAAGCTCGCCGCCGATACGATAATACTCACGAAATCCGATCCGTCGCAAGTCAGCACCACGATCTTCATCAACTCCGCCATGCCGCGCATCCCCATGTGGGAACGGATATATGATGCCAACGGGCGGTTCAGCAGCCACGCCGATATCGATCCCCGGATCATGCCGTAGGCGATCAGTCTCGACGCCGTCACGCCGTGCTTGTCGATATACTCCATCAACGTGCCGATATCACCGGACATCAACCTCTTTATGTCGATATTCATCCGGCAGAAAAGCCGGGCGATACGGAGCACGTTGCTGCCAACCGGCCGTTTCATCCAATATCCTATGTTTTTCTTGCCGAATATCCGCAAGGGCCATGGCGCCGGGAGGATGATCTTGAGCCGCCGGTCCAGCAGGGCCTCGGCGGCCTCTATCTCTACCTTGTCCATCACGCACCGGGTTTAGGCTCGCCCAGCTTGTAGATGGCGTACGGGCCGTCGTTCTCGCCGATCGGGGACAACGCCTTCGCCGTCACCTCGATCTGGGCGATGTCGGTGCGGGTCAGGTTCCAGACGAAACGGGCGGTCACCTGTGCGTTCGGGATGTCGATCACCACGCCGTGCATGGAGATCACACGGACGGCCTTCCGTACCGTCACGATGTCGCGCGGAGCCTGGTATTTTGTCACCGAGTAGGTCTTCCCGTCGATGGTCACGTCCTCGGCGGTCGATACCGTGCCCCCGAACACCTCCTTCAGGGTGTCATTGTCCCATTCCAGGAAATTGAGCTTGACCTGTTTCAACCCCGGCTCGTTCCCCACGCTCTCCACGGGCGCGGCGGGTTCCTCCTCGCAGTAGAAGTCGGTCGTGGTATCTGCCTCGGTCGTGAATGAGGCCGTGCCCTTCAAGGTGCGCGCCAATCGCTTCATTACGGCAGGCATGCCGCCTTCCGGGTTCACGTCGCCGAACTGGGCGACCTTCAGGCCTATGGATCTTGTTTTGTTTGTTTCTGCCATGTCTTTGAATTTTGAATTATGAATCTTGATTTCTTTTTCGGGCGAGAACCCAGCCTAGGGCGAGGCCCGCCAGAATGCCGATCAAATACCCTTTGAGCGTCGTCCAAAAGGGGATGTCCGGAGGCTCTTTCACCTTTAAGGAGCTCGCCTCCGCCTCTTGCGCCCGGTTCAGTCTCTCCTCCAGGGAGAGAGCCAACGCTTGTAGGCTGTCGCATCCGGCGTGGATGACGATCGTTTCCCCCTCCAGCCCGACCGAGGCCGTGGCCTGTCCCCCCTTTTGGGTGTAGGTAGCCCCCTCGGGCAGCCTACGGAGGCTGTCGATCGGCACCCGCAGCGTCGCTAGGCTCGACGGGATTGTCGCGAGGGTGGCGGTGACCTTTCTGTCCCACGCGAGGAGGTCGGTTACGCTGGAGATAGTTGTCTCCCTTGTACTTTTGCAACCGGATACGAACAGGGCAAGTATCATAAGACCGACAACGCTTAACCTCTTCGACAATAAGCCTCTCCAAGAGAGCGAACCGCTCGGATAACGTGTTGCATTGTTTTTGCCATTCCTCTTTCTCATTGATCAGTTGCGCAATAAATTGATTGTTCTTCTCTGCCATCTCACGGAATATATCATCCTGGTCTAACCGGGCTTTACTTTGGTTCACCTTCAGATTGATCAGCCAGTTCACCAAACCGGCCAACCCACCTGTACCGATCATGGCCAGAACGATATTCCAGTCCATAGCTTTATTTGTTTTATCGATTAATACCTATTTGTTCCAGCCATGCCTTGACATCGAACGACGGGCAGGCTTTCACCGCCAGCTCGTTGTGGCCGACGATCCGGACATCGGGGAAGCGGCGGTGGAAGTCCCTCACGTATTCCGCGAGGGCTTTCCGCTGCTCCGGGGTGCGGGTGTCCTTGGGGGTGCGACCGTCGGCGGTGACCCCTCCGGCATAGACGATATGCCGGGAGACGGAGTTATGTCCGGCCGCCCCGTTCGTGATCTCCCAGGGATCCACCACGTCGTCCTCGTTGTTATCCACCAGTCGCTCCACCGTACCGTCGAGGTGTATCAGGTCGGTATAGCCCACCTGTCTCCAGCCGCGGCCGCCTTCACTTGGCGGGGCGCAATGCCAACGGCGGATGTTGTCCGCCGATACTTCACGGCCTTCGGGGGTGGCGGTGCAGTGGATGACTAATTGCTTGAGTTTGGCCATCGGTTACGCGATTTCAGACGCGCACAGTTCCGCATACGCATTGCCGTCCCACATCAAGGTCGTCACTTTGGAAGCCGCGCAGTTCGCACCGCCGACCGTAGCGACACCCGTACCTTCATTACGGATAATCAGGAGTGATCCCGCCTGCACTTTCGTCTCCACATCAATTGTTTCTTCCGATGCCGGGGTGACGGTCACCAATGCCGGATTGGCATCATGCACGATACCGGTCCCCTCCACTTTCCGCTCCACGGCCACCGGGAACGGGATGGTCACAAGGCGTTCGCCTTCCTCGTTATAAGGGGCGTAGAAATCGAAGCTCCTACGCGATTTCATATTGACGTAACTCATTGTCGTATCTGTTTTTGAATGTGAAACATTATGCCTTCGGCGAATAGATGGCTCCTAAATATTTGCCGGTTACCGGAGTGGCAACACCGCGCATATTGAAACCGACCACATCGCCACGATATTCAGGATCGTTCAGGCGGTAATACATATCTACCGTACCACGAGCACGGGCCACGGCCTCCTTGTAATAGAAAAGCGAGGAAGGAGCGTCTGTTGCCGCTACCGCCGCATTCCAAGGGGCTTTCTGGCCTGTCGTACCGTTGTACCTCGGAGTAAGGGATGAACGGACTACGGTAAAGGAGAACAATTTGTTCTCGTTATAGAATGCCTTATACATGTTCAAGTCCTGCATTCTAAGGTCCATAGCATGTAGCGGGTTCAGGATCAAGATACGACCTTCGGTCGGTACTTCCAGCTCATCGAAAGCCAGTTCCATATCCATTACCATCTCGTAGGTCATGGCTTTGTAGCCACGGGCGTTCTTTGCCCCGGTAGCGGCTTTCACCGGGGTGAAATCGCCGTTCCCTGCCGGTGCCCAATTGAAGGCGGCCAGACGGGCAAACTTCTGCCGAAGTGAATTGCGGTGCCCCTCGGTCACGCTTTGGCGTTTTTCCGCAGACTCCTCGATCTCGATAGCGTTGATATGTACCGTGTTCTCGGTATCGAAACGCTTCAGCATGATCTCGTGCGGAATGTCGGTACGCGTCACGATAGGAATCGGATACAACTCGTTGTCGATATACACCTCCGGATCCACGCCGGCCTCCTGCAAATTCAACTTGTTGTTATCCACCCAAGCGTCCAGGCTCTTCGAATGCGTGAGGAACGAGTCCGAGGGGTAAAACTTCTCGATGATCTCAGGAATCCAGATCTCGCGGTTCAGTCCTTCAGCGAGGCATCCGGACAGGTTCAGAGGGATCAGGGACAGCCCCGTCTGTACGGCGAACATCGCCCCGTGGCTGACTTCCAAGCAGGAGGCGAAGGCTCCGCTTGTCAGGGCATTGAACAACAATGCCGTAATCAATGAAACAATAAATTTCGTTTTCATTCTCGATCGTTTGTTTTATAGGGTTTATACTTGTTTTCAGGCGGGGTATTTGCCGTATGCCTCGAAAAACTTCTGTTTGTAGAGCTCCCCGTCTTTTTTCAATTCTTTCAGGCGGTCCGCCTTGACGATTTCGGAGAAGGTCATGTCGGCGAGTTTCACGCTACCCGTACCGCCCGGAGAAGAGGTCTGTATCTGCTTCGTCACGCTGGCACGTGGCGGGATCGCGTCAAGCTGTGCCTTGGCACGCTCAAAGTCGGAGTCGAACATACCGATCCAGGCATCCTTGCCCTTAGCGTCCAGACGACCTTCCTTGATCGCTTTGTCCACCAAGGCGACCGCGGAAGCCTTGCGCTCATCCCTTTCCTTTTTCTCGAAGGCTTGCACTTTGGAGGACAACGCCTCTTTCTCTGTTTTCAGCGTGGCGTTCTCCGCATGGAGCTCGTCACGGAGCCGGATAATTTTCCGGACCTCGTCGGCAATGGCCTGTTCGCTCGCATTGTCCGACAGTTTCAATAAACCTGTTAAAATTGTCATTTGCGTTTCATTTTTATGTGATACATGGATACCGGAAGTGGTATCGAACAGTTTGATCAATGTGCCTTTGTCGTTCAGGTCCATCCGCTTGTTTTCCTTGTCATATAAGGCCAGCGCGTTGTGATTGCTTCCTATGGTACAGATAGAGGCCTCACGCATTTTCCATGTGACCATGGTTGGATAGGTCTGTCCGGACAACATCAACGACGGGTCATCCGAACTCTTTCCCGGCCACGCGCCTATACTGGCGGCCTTCAGGAACCCGCGCTCCACTTTGCCCATGACAGCGGCGGCCCTTTCGTCATCCTCGTCAAACACGGCATCGGCAAGGATCCGGGTTCCCTCGATACGGATGTTCTCCCATCGGCCTATCGGAAGATCCCAGTCGTCATGGTTGAGCAGCATGACCGGGTTGTTCTCGAATACGGACAGGTCGGCTCCGGATGTCAGCATGCGGAATCCTTGCGTATTGACGGTCTCATCGTGTAATATGAATGTCTTTTTCGGCATCGTTTTTTTGCTTTTTCACCCCAAAGTTGCGGGATAAAAACGAACTGAAAAAATCACATTGTAACGGTTACGTCCAATAAGAAGTTTGTTTGCATCTACTTGTATCGTAGCACTTTGTGATTATTTCATCCGGAAAATCACACGTACTTTTGAGGGTGCGAATCAGCAAAATATAGATGAGTATGGGTTTAAGCATAAAGCAAAAAAAGGAATGGGCAAAGATGCTCTACCTGAAAGAACACTTGACACAGGTGGAAGTGGCCGAACGTGTCGGGGTCAGCAAACAGACGCTTTGCAAATGGGTGAAAACGGAAAAATGGGAGGAACTAAAGACTTCTGTCAGCCTGACACGCGAGGAACAGCTGGCCAACCTCTACCGGCAAGTAGCTGAAATCAACAAGGCCATCGCCAGTCGTGGGGAGGGGGAACGGTTCGCTACCTCCAAGGAGGCCGACACGATCAACAAACTGGCCGCCGCAATCGAGAAAATGGAAAAGGAGACCGGGATCGCCGACATCATCAGCGTATCCAAGGGCATCCTCGACTGGATACGCAAGACGGACACGGACAAGGCAAAGGAACTCAGCTTTCATTTTGACGCATATATAAAGGACAGGCTTAAATGAAACCACTTAAAACCATAGACAAGCAGGCACTCGAAGATTGGGACGCCTACCTGAAGTCCATCCGCAAGGATACGGCGGTCGATCTGGATATGCCCTACGAGGAGAGGCAAAAGCGGTTGACCTATCTGGAGAAACATCCGTTGCTCTGGATCAAGGAGATGTTTCCGAACTATGCCAAATATGAATTTGCCTCCTTCCATAAAAAGGCCATAAAACGGTTGATCTATAGTCCCAAGAACTGGTACGAGGTTTTGTCTTGGGCACGCGAGCTGGCCAAGAGCACGGTCGTCATGTTCGTTGTCCTCTTCCTTGTACTGACCGGGAAGAAACGGAACATCATCCTCTGTTCCAACAGCCTCGACAATGCTATCAAGCTGCTTGCCCATTACCGGGCGCAACTGGAGGCCAATCAGCGCATCCAGTTTTATTACGGGGATCAAAAAGGATTTAAATGGACGGAAGACAACTTCATCACCAAGGGGGGAGCCTCCTTCATGGCGGTCGGTGCACGGCAAAGTCCGCGTGGAGTAAAGATCGAGGAGGTACGTCCGGACACGATCCTCGTGGATGATTACGACACCGACGAGGAGTGCCGTAATCCGGAGATCGTGAACGACAAGTGGAACTGGTTCGAACAGGCGTTGTATTTCACCCGTTCCTTCTCGGAACCCCTGCTCACGATCTTTTGTGGGAACATCATCGCCAAGGACTGCTGTGTGGCACGGGCCGGTAAGAAGGCACTCGAGCTATCCCGTCGGGAGAACCCGATCGGGAACTGGGACATCATCAACCTGCGCATGGTGGACATCAATCACCCAGATCCCAAGAACGATTTCGCCTACGGGACCTCCGTCTGGCCGGAGAAGAACGACGAGGAGACGATCGACGATGTCCTTGCACAGGTGAGTGCCGCCAGCGCGCAAAAGGAATGTTTCAACAATCCGGTGACGGAAGGCTGCTATTTCAAGGAGATCAAATGGGGACCGGTACCGCCGCTCCACAAGTTCCCGTTCTTGGTCAGCTACGGTGACCCCGCCCCGTCAAACAAGGTGTCCAACAAAAAGGGGGTAAAGAAGCTCGGCTCTTACAAGGCCAACTTCCTGATGGGCGTTCTGGACGGGAACCTGTATGTCATCACCGGCTACCTGGACCACGTGAAGAACGAGGAGTTCGTCAATTGGTATTATTATATGCGCAACTATGTAGCCGATCGGACACAGGTCTACAACTCCATCGAGAACAACAAGTTGCAGGATCCCTTCTACGAGCAGGTATTTGTCCCGCTTTTCCAAAAGAAATGGGAAGAGACCGGATACATCATCCCCATATCGCCCGACCTCCGGAACAAACCGGACAAGTTCGCGCGTATCGAGGGAAACCTGGAACCCCTGAACCGGGCGGGACGCATGATCCTGAACGTCGCCGAGAAGGACAACCCCAACATGGCACGCCTAGAGGAACAGTTCCTCCTTTTTGATGACGGGCTACCGGCACCGGCCGACGGCCCCGACGCGATAGAGGGAGGGTTCTTCATCTGCCAGCAAAAGGCAATGGCGGTCAAAGCGGGAAGTTGTACCGTCGGAACACGCCACAGGAACAGGAAAAGATATTAACTCCCAAAACATACATCAAATCATGGCATTTTTGACAATACAGGAATTAAACACCCATCTGCATGACGAACTGGTCGAGACCATCACGCGAGGAGACGCTACCATAGCGGAAGCCGCCATCGACGCGGCGATAGCCGAGGCGAAAGGCTACCTGACACGTTTCGACTGCACACGTATTTTCTCCGCTTCAGGAAGCAAGCGAAATCAGTTGCTATTGATCTTCGTCAAGGATATCGCCATTTGGCATCTCATCAACCTGTGCAATGCCGGGACGGAACTTCAGTTCCGGCAAGACCGCTACGAGAGGGCTATCGATTGGTTGAAGGCTGTCCAGCGGGGCGATGTCTCGCCCGACCTGCCCGATCGAGAAACAGAAGAAGAAACGGGAAGCAACACCCCGATCGGCCCTATTGCGTATGGAAGCAATCCAAAGCGGTGCCAACATTTTTAAAAGACCGTTAGAACGCTGTTTAAACGGCCGCACAATCAAACGAAAATAAAAAGACGAATCATGGCAAAGAAAAAAAACAAAGTGGCCGTAAAAGGCGCAGATTCGGTCGTGACTAGACAACGGCCGGTCTATACTGAAATATTGGTCCGTCCCATTCACCGGGGCGTGAACGACATCGGTTCTTGGCGAAGCGCCCTCCGGCTGGCGGACTTAGGGAACCGGACGAAACTGTACGACCTGTTTACCGACCTCCTGATCGACGGTTACCTGTCGGACGCCATCGACAAACGCATCGACGCGGTGACGGATGCGGATCTCGCCTTTACCATCGACGGCAAACGGATCGATGAGATGGACGCACTCATGGACACGCCGGAGTTCGAGTCGCTCTTACGTGAAATCATGCTCTCTCGTTTCTGGGGGGTGTCGCTGGTCGAATGCCTGTTTATAGACGGATTCAGTTTCAATTCCATCCCTCGTAAGCATATCCGGACGAAGACCAAGGAGGTGGCCATCCGGGAAGAGGATGAGCACGGGATACCCTATGCGGATAACGACCTGATCATCCAGTTCGGAGGAGACGATGATCTCGGTATCCTCCTGCGTGCCGCCCCCTTTGTCATCTACAAGCGGGGAGGCTTCGGCGACTGGGCGCAGTTTGTCGAGCTTTTCGGTATGCCCCAGCGTATCGGGAAATACAGCAGCATGGACGAACAGAGCCGCCGGGCGTTGATCCAGGCGTTTGAGGAGGCCGGATCGGCTCCTTACCTGGTCATCCCCAAGGAGACGGAGGCCACGCAGACGACACTCAGCGGTTCGGCAAACGGTGCCCTTTATGACGATTTCCGCAATGCTTGCAACGAGGAGATTCTGATCACCATTTTAGGGCAGACCATGACCACACAGGACGGCAGCTCGCTCGCGCAGGGACAGGTCCACATGGCCGTACAAGAAAAGAAGCACCGGGCGGACCGACGGTTTGTCGAACGAATGTTGAACAAGTATTTCGTTCCGCTCCTGGAGAAACGGGGATATCCGGTCGGCGGTGGTCGGTTCAAGTTCTTGGACAAGGCACAAGAGATTTCCGTACAGGAGACCGTCATACTCTCCGATATCCTGCCTATCCCACAGAGCTATCTGTACGAGAAATACAACATTCCACAGCCGGAAGGCGATGAGGCCATTGCCCGGAAAGAGCAGCATCCCCAATTCGTACTGCCGCCAGAAGAGGATTTGGACATCATGAACCAAGACCGTGCTTGGTATGCCCGCCTATGGGATTTTTTCGCAGGAGCCCCGCAAGCCGGGGCAACCAGTGGCAAAGCCAGCATCCGCTTGAGTGACGACACGATGCAGAACCGGATCATCAACCGGGTAGCGAACGGAAATGGAAAGACATTGTTCGACGCAGAACTGTTCGGATTCTTCTCAGACGACTTTGTACGTGCCGTCGGAGAGGGTCGTGCCAAGGTAGTGGGGCTTGCCGATACCACTTTCACCTACGGCGCACGGGACGATGCTTTCATTACCTCCATGGAGACGAACGTGTTTCATTTCTCTGCCGCCAAGACGCTGGCCGAGCTTCAGGAACTGAACAGCCTTTTCCGTGAAAGCGGCAGCTTCGAGGAGTTCCACAAAAAGGCCTTACAGACAACGGACGTGTTCAACAAGCGGTGGCAGCAGACCGAATACGAGACAGCCGTACTGACCGCCGAGTCGGCAAGCAACTACCAACGGCTGGTCGGGAAGACGAGGCTTTTCCCTTATTGGGAGTACAAGACGGCCGGGGACGACAAGGTGAGGGAGGAACACCGGAAACTGGACGGTCTGGTCCTTCCGGCCAACGATCCGAGGTGGGACAAGATATTCCCGCCGAACGGTTGGAAATGCCGTTGCTACGTGGTTCCCCTTATGGGACACGAGGCGGCAGGCGTGGACCTGGAAGCGGAACAAGCCCGTTGCGAGGCTTTTTTTGATACCCCGGAATGGAAAAAGGCCCAAGCGCAGCATTGGGACACGAATAGGGGGAAAAGAAGCGAGGTGTTCAACAAGGACCAGATGTACATACACAAATTCCCGGATGTGGCGGGAAAGCAGCTCGGCAACATCCCCCTGGATACATGGGGAGTGACTCCCTCGTTGAAAAAGAGGATTGGAGAGAGCACCGTTCCAATGCCTGTATATGAAGGCGACGCGTCTACATGGTGGAACCTGCATTGCCAATATATAAATGGGAAGGAGGCACTTCCCGTTACTGACCATAATGGCCGGACTTGGTTTATGGGCAAATCGGATTATGACGCGCATACATCCAACAAACGGAAGAAACGCGAGTTCAGGACAACGTTCCTCTCCTGCATCCAGGACATCATGGCCGATCCGGACGAACTTTGGTTGGGACAGGAATACAAGGACCGTGACAACAAGGAGTCGAAGCTGACCAATTATATATGGATCAAGTACTATAAGGAAAGGGCGGTCGCGTGCGTTTCCAAGGTGGAGAACAACCGTATGGTTTTCAAGTCGTGGTTCGAGGTACGCAATCCAAAGATCAGGAGCGGGTTGCTGCTTAGGAAAAAGAAGTAGGTTTCTCGCGAAAGGCCTGTGCATGCTGGTGAGCCTGATAGCTATGGTCCCTCCACCTACCTCAAAGGAATACCTCGCCTTACAGTACCTCTCGTAAGCATTGCAAACATACAAATTATTTCAATATGAATTTCAACGAATTGGAAAATTATTTGAGCTCCCTGCCGGACAAGATATTGGATGACGCCGCCGAGATCGTGACCGAGACCGCCACGTCCTATTATAAGGAGCGTTTCCGCAAGAAGGCTTTCGACGGGAATCCGTGGGCACCGGCAAAGGTACCGCGCCAGAACGGGTCACTCCTGATCGACAGCGGAAACTTGCTTAACAGCATCCGCCCAGCATACATCGGGCGCGACAAGGTGGTCATCTCCGCCGGTAACGGCAAGGTGGACTATGCCAAAGTCCACAATGAAGGGTTCACCGGCCAGGTGACGGTACCCGCCCATGTGCGCCACACCTCCAAATACGGGAATGTAGAGGTCAAGGAACATACCCGTCGGGCGAACATACCGGCACGCCCTTTCATGGGACGGTCGGACGAACTGGCGGAAGAGATACACAAGCGACTGGAAGGATATATTGACACATTAAAATAACAGTTTATGAACAAGGATATTTTTATTGCGTTATGCGACCATTTGGAAAAGGAGGCTCCGTCTCTCTGTTGGATCGATGAAGACCTGGGACAATTGAGCATGGCCGGATCAATGCGACCGGCGGTGGATTTTCCCTGCTGCCTGATCGATATCGAGTATTCCGATTGCCAGGATCTGACCGATCTTTGCCAATTCGTAAAAATAAGGATCACGCTAAAGTTGGCTTTCCCTTATCAGGGAGAATCATACAGCAAGGCATCGGAAAAGGTAAGGGAAAAGGCTTTGGACCGTTATTCTGTCGTCAACGAGGTACATGATTGCCTACAAGGATGGACGGCGGATGAGATATTCTCGCCGCTGAGCCGACGGAGCGGACGGCCTTCCATAATAGCGAATGGTATCAAAGTATATACGCTCGTCTACGACACCACCTTTGAGGAATACCAATAAAAAAGCGGGGTGAGAGTGACCCCGCTTTCAGCTTTCCCAATTACGATACGGATATTCCTTTTTTAGTTCCCGTATATCTTTCTTGCCCTTGAACAAGCCGTCCAGGTAGTCACCGAAATCGAGCAGGGCGTTGCTGATCGTGCGGTCCTCCACATGGAACTCCTCCGACAGGATGCGCATCACGTCGTCAAAACGCCTCCGGCGTATTTCAGTCCAGTAGTAATAACGGGCGATCAGCTCCCGGTTACGCTTGTACACATGCTCCTGGCGGCTGGTCTTGCCAGTGGCCGTTCGCACGGACGTACGGGTACGTCTGCGCTTGAGAATCTCGCCTTTTATTTCAACATCCAAATTCAGTTCACACTGTCGCATAGTATCTTCATATTCATCACAAAGATAGACAAAACAAACAATATTCGGGATACATACTATCACCTTTTTTGCCTTTTTACTTGTTGTTACTATATTTGTATTCAATAATTCAAAAACTATATTATTATGTACAATGAAGTTTACATAACATATTTCGATTTATTGGGATTCAAAGAGTTTATTAAGAATAATTCTGAAAAGCATATAGACATACGTATGAGACAGGTTTTTCGGGATATAGAGTTTTCTCTTACTCTTAATAATATAAAACATAGTTCCGTTGATCCCAATATTGTAATTCCAGATCTTACTCAGGCTAAAGTAAATTGTGTAAATATATCAGATACTATTATATATTGGACAGAAGATTCAAACATTGATTCCTTATACAATTTGTTTTTAGTTTCATTTCTATATAATCAATCTTGTAATTTGTATAATTTCCCTGTTAGAGGATGTTTAACCAAAGGTTCTCTTGCCCATATTATGGGAAATTTCAAATCCTACAACGGTTCTTTGTACGCAGTACAATGTCCCTATGGAAAAGGGCTTGTAAAGGCTCATGAAAAAGCTGAATCTCAAAAGTGGGCAGGTACAGTTATTGATCAGATAGTGATAAATGATTTAAAAAACAGTCAATATTCAAAATCTTTCGAGACTTATTGTTTACAGTATAATATCCCCTACAATAATAGCGTTTCTCAAGACTATGCTTTTAAGTTGATTGAAGAAATAAACAATAAAGAACACCTTTCTAATCTTAAGCATAGTATAGAGTTCTTATTTTCAGCAGACAACAAGCCTGTCGATAAACCATCAGTAAAAGAGAAAATACACAATACTTTTGTTTTTATGGACTATTGCTACGAAAAACAAAATCAAAAATTATAGGATAAATTTTGGACCAATGAGAAATATTATCAAGTCAAACAAAAGCCGCCTCCCAGCAGGTGATCGTTCTCCAACCGGGAGGCGGCTTTTGTTTGACTATTCCTTAACACTACTTGCTACGGGTGGCTTCCAACACGGGAAGGTTTGTCTCTGTTGGAATATAAATCACCGTTTTGTCGTTCAGGCTATTTTGTTGCCTAACCCATAGGTACTGAATGTATGCTGGAGTGATGCTCCCGTTCTCAATCTTGATGGCCTCTGCCGCTCCTTTCGCACGTTCGACTTCCGCTTGCGCATTCAATTTCTCGGCCTCTAGGTTAGCTTTCGCCTCCTCGATCTTGATGCGGCGGTTCTGTTCCGCCTTGGCAAATTCCGCCTTTCCTGACATTTCTTGCTGCCAGACATTGTACCGGGGACAACCATATAAACCACCAAATACGATGATCATAATGGACCATACAACCACTGTTCCCCAAAAGGCTCCAAATAATCTCACACTCATAATTGTCCACGGTTCGCCTATACACCATAAGGTTCTAAGTTTCAAAGATGAAATATATCTTTAATGATATGCTGCAACAGCTTGTAACTGTTTCAGATGGTAAGCAACCGCCTCGAAAAATTCAAGGCTCCTTTCGCTTTGCCGTTTGGCGTACCGGCTTCTTAATCGTGGAATACGTTCTTTGATCGATTCCGCTGTCCCTTCCGCATTCTTGATACATTGGGAAACACTGGGCACAAGCCCCATCTGTTTTGCAAACTGTTCCATATTTATATTTTTACCAAATATTAAACCCTTCCGACTGTTCGCAGAACTCGGCCAGATTCTCCACCTTTTGTAAGAATTCTTCAGCCGGGGGTTCCGCTTTCTCCCCCAATACACTTTTAATCATGACCTGTTCGTTTTCCGGTTTTTTATCCCATTCTTCTCGCAATGCTCTTTTCACAGAGACATATCCCCGGAACAACCTCGCCATGATAATAGCGTCTTCCTTTATGACTTCAAACCCGTCATTGCTTACCGGACTGCCATCTTTTCGGGAACCGTCATAAATATATTTTCCCAGAGAAAATGTGTGGTCACCATAGCCAAACAGGTAGCAAGCACCGGTTTCATTCAGTATGACGGGCCATGTAAATATCATCCCGCTTTTACAATCGACCCCTTTTTTCTTAGGTATTAAATCATATCCCATAATTCATTGTCTTTTTTTATCGTTCATTGTCCTGCCACCGCTAACGAAAATGAACGAGATGATCGCTATCTCAATGCCTGTGGCGAGCAATCCAACCGTCCAATGCGCCAGAAAACCTATATAAGCGATCATGGCCGCTACGATCAGCACGCCGATCGCGAACAAAAAACTGAAAAACAACTCTGTTTTTTTCATGTCATATCCTCCTTACCATTTAATTTTTAAACTCAATTCCTTCAAGCTGAAACTTGTCACGTAATAGCCTAGTACAGTTAGCTGCTCCATGATCGGGGATATCTGTCCGGGATCCGATATCTCGGACTGGATATCCACTTGGTGGCGTCCTTCCCTGGCCGCACGCTCGACCATCTTGCCGATGGCTTCCAGCCGTTGCCGGATCTCCACCGAGTTGCCGTTCGCGATGCGACGGGCCTCTTCCGCTTTTATCATGACTATCCCTCCTTTTCTTTTTCACACTTCGTTTTCCGGCACATAAGCCGATACATACGTTGTTACCTCACACGATACGATCACACGCCCGGAACCTTTGCACTGCGGGCAAGTCACGCCCTCATTCATCCCCTTGCCTTCGCAGACCTTACAGACTACGATATGCGGCGGAATTGTCTTTTCCCGCTTTGGCGCGGGGATTTCAACGGTGGTTGGTTGTTGCGATTTAGACCGCTGACTTTGCTGTTTCCTTCTAATTCGTTCTAATATATTGTTCATTTTTTTCGTTTTATATTATTTGTTATTACCCGTTTCGTCTGCCTTCCAATCGATTGTCACGACCGCCTTCAGACGTTTGTTCCCTTTACACACGGGGCAATCCTGCTTGACGCGCTCCCCGTAGTCATCCACTCCCCAGAACCAGCCGTTACCGTGGCAATAACTACAGGGGAAGCCGCCGAACTCGACCCGTTCGACAGGACACTCTTTCGGGAAGAGCGGCGGCTGGATCAATAGCGCATGTTGTCGCTTGCTCATGCCTCTGTCATTCCTAATGGTATCGCTATCCATGCCCCGTTATCGTTCTTGACCTCGGCCCGGATGAACTGTTTGCTGATTGCCGGCTGGTAGGCCTCCTCGATGATCTGAACGCCTTCCATGAAACGCTCGTTTCCCGATTCCTCGGCTATCTTGCGAAGCTGGACGATACGGCTCGCCTTCAGCGTTCCTTGCGCGTTACGGGCCAACAGACGGAGTACCATTTTTACGAGTGCTTTCGTTTCCTCGTTATTGGCAAGCCCCTCGATATACTCCTTTACGATGGCGATACCGTCCTCCACCGTGTCTCGGTAGCCGTCGGTCTCATAATACCCTACGGTGATACGTTTGTCTCCTGCGGAATTGGTAAAGGTGTCTGTACGTTGGCCGTCCTTTTTCAACCTCAATACTTCCGCCTTCATATTGATGACGCTGCGAAAGTCGTTCAATACTGCCAGTTTCGTTTCCTTGATCCCAAGGCTAAGGTCCTGGAGCAACGGGATAGCCCCCTCGATGGTCTCGTCCACCAGTTCCTTGTAGGCCTCGCGGTCACGTTTGGCCTGTTCCTTGGCTTTCCTCGCGGCCTGTTCTTCTCTGAACGCCTCGAATTGTCTCAGTTCCTCGTCCGTCATTTCGACTGTTTGTTTTGTTGCTTCCATGTTTTTTCTTTTTTTGAATTGTTACACATCTGTTTATTCTGAGTTTCTTTGTATTTCATATATTCCCGGCGGAGGTAGGCGATGGATCGCTCCAGTTTATCGATCTCCTCGTCCCACTCCTGCAGCAGCCGGCGTTGCGCCTCCATGTCCTTCACCGGCCGGGTGAGCAGCGTGTCGACCAGAAAGTCGCGCTCGCCTTTCAGGTAGTCCAGACGGCGGCGTAGGCGTCTGCCCTGTTCCTCGATCTCATCAAGTTTGTCTTGTAGGGGTATATAGCGTGCCATTGTCAATCCCCCTCCTTTTGTTTCCGGCGGATAGCGCGAATCTTCTTCAATAATGCCTCCAGTTCCTCACGGTCGAGCCGGGCAAACCGTTTGCCGGCGATCCGTTTGTCGAGGCAGTAAGCATCGACCTTTTTCCAGTCGGCGGTATCGACTCCTGACAGTTGCATCTGGTGGAGCACGGCCGACCGCTTGCTTTTCAGGATACGCATGGCTTCGGTCTCCTCGGCTCGTGTCAGCTTCTCCATCGCACGAATGGCTTCGTTGTATTCGTGGAGCGACATTTCGCACAGGCTGTCGGTACGCCCGTTCGTGAACTGAAGCACGATCTCCTCCTTGCTCGCTCTCGGCATCTGTTTCAGCAAGCCGTAGAAAGCGGCGTAGTTACCGGGTTTTGCGTAGCCCTGTTTGGGGGTCATTTGTATGACTTTCATATCGTCTTATTCATGGTTTCCTGATCTTGTTACGTTGTCACTCCAGTATTCTTCGGCCAACTTTGGATAAGCGATGTATTCGCCTGTTTCACCGATGAACCGACCCTTGCTAAAAGCCTTGCCGCCTTCTATCCATATTTTCAGCGTCGCATCATACATCACGCTTTCGGCGGCATCTCCTTTCGGGTTCTTGCCCCGTGCATGGCTGATGAAGATGAACAACTTGCCGGGGAATGCCTCTTTCAGTGCGATGTAGTCGCGGTAACTCATGCGGGTGTACTGGAAACTGTCAACCACCACGATGTTATAACTTTTGTGGCGGCGTAGGCGCGTTTTCAATGCTTCCATGTCTTCCTGCACGAATGCCAACCGGCGGCTTACTTCCGACATGCCGTGCATCTTCAAGTTGTTCTGTACCGTTAGGCACGCGCCCTCTTCCAGGCTGTCATAAACCACACGGTCATACTTGCAAAGTTCCTTGCACAGTTGCATGACGAACGATGTCTTACCGTTGCCACTGTTTCCCCAGATAAACCACACGCCGACACGCTCCGGTGTGCCGAACGCCTCTTTCCATTTTCCCTCGAAGGGAAAAGTATCATATTTTTTGTCCAGTATATCCCGGACGCTCAATGCTCGTTTCATATCTTTTTCAAATGCTGTTTGAATAGTGTTTACTCGCCCATCCGTTTGGCACGGTGGATGGCTTTCTTTACCCGGCGGAGATCGAAGTCACATGGCTCGGCATCCCGGATTACCTCTTCGATCTTCTTTTTATCCTGTACGCCGTTGGCCATACAGATGGAGAAGACATCGTTGGCGGTCGTTTCTTCCAGTTCGAAGTATTTACGCCCCATGCGGCTGAAGAACTCCTTGTAGCCGGGCTTCTGGTGGCGCAGGCCGAGGCTGATACGTTTCTTGATGTAATCGGTACTCATGAAAACGATCCCGCTTTTATCCTCTAATTTGTTGTACATGCTGATGAAGTAGTGGAACACCGGTTCGGTCAGTTTGTCGGCTTCGTCGAATACCAAAAGCGGTGCATCCATCTGTATCACGTCGTCCAATATCAGGCCCCATATTTCGCGGATATTATGGCCGTCCGTCTTGATACCCACCTTCCGGGCAATCTCGCGCACAAAGTCGCCTTTCTTCATGTCTTCGGAACAAAGGATATAGAACACCTCCTTATGTTCTTCGGCATATAGGCGGGCCGTCGTTGTCTTGCCGCATCCGGCTTCGCCGACTATCCAAGTCACGTTACGCCAGCGCTGGGCATCATCCAACACATAGCTTATTTCTTGGTAAGCGGACGTTTCCACGATCTGCCATCCGGTTTCGGCTTTTCCGCCACCTACCTGCGAGGCGATCTTGCGGAACATATCGTCTGAGATATTCTCATACTTGCCGTTCACTATACTGCTGATCGTGCCGACACTGGTGTTCTTCAAACTGCCCGCAGCTTTGTTTTGACTCGGATATTTGGCAACGTATGTCCGGAGTGACTCGCGGATAGCGTCCTTTTCTTTGGTACTTAATGATTCCATATTGTTTGTATTTTATTGATTTCCTACTCTATTTTAGAATTTGCCTGCCACCTTGCGGTAATCCACCTTGTTGTTCTCCTTCAGTTGGTCCCAAGTAAGGAGGCTGGCTTTTTTGGTGGCACGTCCGATTTGCAATTCTTCCGGATCTCGATCGTATTTTTTCGTCCGTCGATCCACTTGGCGTTGCACTTCGGCAGTAACGCCTTTCATCTTTGGAGTGCTCAACCCGTGTTGTTCCGGAGCCACACCATAAGCGTATTCTATCTCTTTGGCGATAACCTGACGATCGATGCGATCGCGGATATTGGCTTCCTGTTCCTGACGGATAAAGGCGGCTTCGCCTTCCGTCTGGTCTTGCAGGGCACGGTGGATAACCATGTAAGGCTCGGCCACCCGTTCAAACCGACGTTCCCCGGCGTTGTCCTCCCAATACAGGCGGATGCTGCGCAGGTCGTTCGGGTCATACTTGACATGGAACTGGCGGTAGGTGTTCTTCATGCGCCACTCATGGTCGGGTACGCCGGGACGTTCGTACACCTCATAAGGCAACTTCTTCCCGCCGATGGTAATCTCTATGCCGGAGTCGGTGAAGGTGGCGGGGCGTTTCGTCCAGATCCAGAAGATATCTACCATGTCGTAAACCGTCACCACATCCGTCTCCTCGTTCACGCTCTTCTCGTACATCTCGATACGCGGGATGCCGGTCGCCGGGTGTTTGGCCTCGTTCCATGCCTTGCGAGCTTCGGCATAGTGGATTTTCAGTTCTTCCAAGGTAAAAAGTTTGTCCTTGTTTTCTCCGACAAACTCCAAGTTCGGGTGGCTGCTTTCTTTTTTGGCGGTGATATTCATTCCGGTAAACCGCCAGTCTTTGTTCAACTCCTGTGACTGGAAACGGCCGAATGCACTCTCGATCGTTTTGGACTGACCGCTGTACGGAGCAGTTGCACGGTGCACATGACTAATCAAATCGAAGAAGCCTGGTTCCGTCGTCCCTTTCTCCTTTTCCAACCGTTTGTGGCCTCCCTGGTTATCGTGCACAATCTCGTAAGGCTTATGCCCGCTCACCTGAATGGCCATGCGGTAAGCGTTGTATTGCGCCTCAAAGTTCTCGTGGTCGCTGATGTAATACCCCAGCAACACTTCGCTGTACGCATCCATCACCTCATAGACCATCGTGGTACGCATATCCCCGTTCTCGTCCCGGTAATACAAGTTCAGTTTCGTCCCGTCACCATACCAAAGCGTGTCGCGGCGTGAAGGCAGTTCCGTCCGGTGTTTGCGACCGAAACGTTGGTGTGCTGACAGCTCACCATACACGGCGTCCCACCAAAGCGGCTGTATTTCCGGGCGGGCGAACCACATCGTCAGGCTGCGCTTGCTTTTCAGCTGTTTCCAGCCCTTTTCCGAGACAACCTGGTTGTATTCCTCGAATATACGCGAGTCGGTATAGACCGGAATCCGGCTGCGTTTCAAGGCGATCAGGAAGTCGCCCGCCTCTTTGGTTATCTTCAACGTACTGGCGTTGCCCAGCTTGCCGGAGATTAAAGAGGCGTAGCCCTCTTTTTTGTAGCGGTTGATCTTCTCCCGCAGCCGGGGCAGGTTTTCCGGCAGGGTGTGATGGTAAATCTCGCGCAGGTTCTCGCCAGTGGCAGCCACGCTTTCCCATACGGTGCTGAGGCTGTTGCCATACATCTTGCGCTTGGAGGTTTTCTCTTCCAGATCGCAGACCAGCGCATTCAACACCGAAGCGTTCAACGTGTATTCCGCTTTCAGCTTTTCACTGAGCCCTGTTTGAACACCGTTCATGTCGTATTTGAACGTCTCGTAAAAGTCCCTTGCCTTTTCGTCCATTTTCACCCTGTCTCTCATACGCTGTAACTTTAGTATTTCTTCCGGATCACCATATTTCGCCACATAACGGGCCTTGTATTTCTCACGGAGCGAGGAATAGATTATCAATGCGTAGGAACCTTCGCCACCGCCACGATGGGCGGTTCTGATATTTCCTCTGGTAATGTTACTTTTCAAAGTATTATACCTTATCACAGGATCATCGCCGGAGGTAAGTTCCTCGTATGTCACGCATAGTTCGTTCTCGTAATATTCCATCACTCGATTTATTTGTTTACATTTGCATCATGATTAAATATCTACATACTGATTACCCAAGTTTTATCACGCTTTTTGGTTTTAAAGTGGAAGCCAATAGCGAAGAAGAGGGGCGAAAGAAACTTTTGTCTGTAGTACGGCTTTGCCAACAATTTGCAAAAGGGATACAGATTCATTTTCATGATGATTTCTTTTTATTTTACGACACCGAAGCCCACATAAGATTGGTTTTCCAAGTAAAGGAGCCGCAAGACCTTATCCTCATAAAGATGTCTGCGCTTTTCAGCTTCGCTGCATCCCAGCATTTGACGGTCATTAACAATAGCTTTTTTTCCAAATAGTTTGTGCATATTCGGCTTCAACAATCGTTTGGAACCACCTTTATTGCTAAGACTACAGAAGGTCTTCGATTGCAATTTCTTGCAACATGCGTCATATACCTTTTTCGTTGCCATAATATTCCTCCTCTAATTTATCAATCGGCACTTTTTTCACCAGCCGTGCAGAGTTGCCGAAGTTCAACACGGCCAAAAACATCACCCATACCGGATTACAATCCGCCATTCCAACTAACAAGGTAAAACTCAGCAGGAAGTAAACGGTATATAGTTTCTCTTTCCCGGTAAGGCTGCGCCACCAGGCGATCTCACCGCTAAACGCTTTCAACCAATTAGCTTTCATGATTCCTGTTGTTTATCGGTTCGTCACCCACTTCAACGCCTCCGCGTATCAAAGCCATTTTCCGGATCGCCTTCGCCAGCTTGGTATCCTTTCGGTAAGCCAGCGAATGCGACACCATTTCGTAAGTACAATTCATCAGCAAGGCGATCCGCTTTACTTCTCCATGTTCTACTATGATTCGTTTCTTCATCGTTATATTATCTGAGTTTTACAATAATAGTTTCTTCATCAAACGCTTCGGCCAACGCTGCTTTGAAGTAAGCCATCGCACATTCCCCAGTAAACACAGCAATAAATGTTACATTGTCCACCAGATAAATAAATGTATCTTCGTCTTCCATAAACAGGCCTAAAAATCCCTCGACCTTTGACCACTCGTGGAAACTCACTGAAACTCTAATCGCTTTCATATCATTCTATTGTTTAATGTTATCACTGTGGGCAATCCCGGATTCGAACTGGGGACAATGGCTTCTATGGTTAAGTTTCGCCTGTTCCACCTGACTGAACTAATCGCCCGCCCGTCTTTCCGGGCTGCCTTAACCTACAATCTATTTGCTTTGTTCGTTAATCATTGAAAGAATACACTTCCTGTCTTCATCCCAAAGTGGAAACCCCAATTCAATCGTTCGCTTGACCACTTCCACCTCACCTACCAGTTTCACTGCTTGTTTGCGGAAGTCTGTATCGTCATAAGCATGTGCTTTCCCAATCTGGAAGTCAGCAAGTTCATTTGTAACTTCCTTTTGCCGATTCAATTTCACATTACAGTTCACTACCCGTATATAGATATCTCGGATAATTTGGCTTTCCCCATGCTTCTTGAACTCTTTGCAAAATGCGTCTTTATCCATTGAAGTATTCATATACACTTCATGGATGTACTCAAAATCTTCCGGTGTCGGTACGATTCCTGTTCTCTCTTCAAATTCTTTTTGTGTCATAATTTCATATTTATTGTTATTATTCAGCATTTTCCACCTTAAAAGAAAAGTTCCTATCTGCCAATACCCGCTTCACAAAATACAGGTCGTGTTTATCCACCGGGAAAAACACGGCTTGATAGTCCACACTCGGATAAGCCTTGATAGCCGTTTTCTCTGCCATTCTCTTAACCAGTTCGTAAAGAAATCCGACCGTTTCTGCCGTCGCCTGAGCGATAATCACTTTTGCCTTCATCGTTTTTATTTATATTCGTTTATAATCGGTTTCGTGCTACATCCGTAGCAGTTTCTCAGGGTATGAATCATTTTCTTGACGTAAGAATCTGGAGCGGAAAACACAATGCCATTCTCTTTGTTATAGCTAAAACTCACACCGTCCAACATCAACAAGTTCGCAACCTTTAACCTGTTGTTCTGTACTTGCCATTCCTTAATCTCGTCATTCATATCCTTTGCTTTTTTTAAGTTTCACTTCTAATATTCGTTTATATGGCCGCCTTTTTATATCTTTGAGGCGTGTTCATATTCTGAATATGCTGCAATATTAGTAGTAAATATTCTAATATCAAAATATTTTACGAGTAAATTTACTAATAAAATTATGGGTACAGTTCAACGTTTACATCAATTTATTGAAAATAAAGGAATTAGCAAATATAGATTCTATCAAGAGTCAGGACTCTCTAATGGGTCTTTAGACAAAGGTGAGAATATAGGCTCAGATAAATGCGAGAAAATACTCTATGCTTTTCCTGATCTCAATTCAGATTGGCTTCTCACAGGGCGTGGTCCTATGTTAAAAAGCGATGCTGTATTAATAAACGAGCCGGAAATGAAGGAAAAGATAGTTCTACCAGCAAAGAAAAATCTTATTCCGTTTTACGACGATGTATCCACCATCGGTGGACTGAACGACCGTGTGGCCAACCCGGACCCCAGTTCCCCAACTGAATGGATTGATGCCGGTGACTGGTTTCCCGAAGCGACAGCAGCTATCCGACATTATGGCGACAGCATGGTGGAATACCCAAGTGGCTCTATCCTTGCCCTGAAGCATGTAAATAACCCACAACTAATTATGAATGGTCGCAACTATGTGGTTGAGACCTCAGAATATCGCGTCACCAAACAACTTCAAAATAAAGGCGACCACTTTATGGCTTACAGCACCAACCGGGAAACCTATCCGGATGGAAATCAGATTCACGCCCCATTTTCTGTTCCCAAAGAGGAGATCAGACATATCTATCTTGTATTGGGTTGCGTAACGAAGGAGTATAGTAACGGAGCGATACAAATACGGAAGTAAAAACGAAAAGAATACGATTTGTATGAGGCAATTTGCATAACGGGTTTATTTATTGATGTTTATACAATATTATGTATCATGAAATACTATCAGATTACAAAATATACCCACATGAAAACATGGAAATAGCATACTTTTTTCATGTTTTGAGGTAATATGTATTGCCTAATCAACATAAAAAGTATAGGATTGTGCACCCCCAAATGCACCCCCTTTTAATACATTTCGTTTTTGCACTCCATAAAATGCATCCCCAAACGCACCCCCAAGTGCATCCCCAACATGAAAAAAGCGGTATTTCCGACCGTTCAAACCGACAGGAAATCCGCTATTCAATAGAAAGCCGTTCAAAAACGGCTTAAAAACTAATAAAACAACTACTTACCACCTCTTATCAGATGAGATTGAATAATCATTGCGCGTTTGGTGATCTTACAGCTTCCATCAGACATACCGGCGTGCAGAAGACTGTTTTTGGTAATGCCTACCTCTTCCTCCGAAAGCACGTCAAAGATAGCCGAAATCGAGCCGAAATAGTAGTTCTTTTTCTCGTAGAGCAAATGTACATGGATAACCTTTATCATAGCATTTAGTATTTTCTTTGTTACAAATATACTAAATAGCACTTATATAGAATAATCTATCATCATATTTAACCAATCGAACCCACAACAAGACAAAAGAAAAGAGGCCCTTTTCAAGCCTCTTCATTCTTTTTGCGAAAAACTATCAACCGAGCCAACAAAATGCCCCAGTGCGCCTCATTTGCGCCCATGCAGGCCCCATATTAAACCAAATCTATCGTCCAATTAAACTTGCGTTCAAAAAAACCGTTCAAACCCCATTCAAAATTAAAATGCAGTTCGACTCAATTAAACTCTTTGCGCATTTCGTTTTTCTTGGTCAATTCTTTAACTATATTGCTAACCTGTTGTTTTTCAGTTAAAACAAGTCTGTTTTACTCTATACTGTTTTTACGCATTTCGTTTTACCCCCCTTACGTTTTGATAATCGGAATACATGTTTTACCTTTGTGGTCTAAGGTTTTAAATAAAAAAGATATGTCAGAGCAAAAAGTGGTTATTTGCAAGGACCTGAAATCGGAACTGCAAGATTTTCTCTCCTCTCTAAAATACGATAAGTTGTTCATCCTTATGGATACGAATACCAAAGAGAAATGTTTTCCCTTGGTAGAGGATATACCGGCCTTTCAAAAGGCGCCGATTCTCGTGATGGAAGCGGGTGATATGAATAAGGGTTTTGTCTCATTAGCCCAGATATGGACAGCTTTGTCGAATGAGGGGGCTTCCCGTAACTCCTTGCTGGTGAATTTGGGCGGCGGTATGATTACGGATATGGGTGGTTTTGCCGGCGCTACTTTCAAGCGGGGCATCCGTACGATCAATATCCCTACGACCTTGATGGCGTCCGTCGATGCTGCGGTTGGCGGTAAGACGGGTATAAACTTCAATGGGTTGAAGAACGAGGTCGGTTCTTTTTATCCCCCCTTGTGTGTATTCATCGATTGCGATTTTTTGCGCACGTTGGATCGCGATAATATCCTTTCCGGTTATGCGGAGATGATCAAGCACGGGTTGATTAGTTCGATGGAGAATTATGCGTCTGTCATGCTTTTTGATATCGACACCATGAATTATTCGTATTTGAATAGTTTGGTAGGCCAGTCGGTCGCCGTGAAAGAGCGGATCGTAGAGGAAGATCCCAAGGAACAAGGTATTCGTAAGGCATTGAATTTCGGTCATACGATCGGCCACGCTTTCGAGAGCTTGTCTTTCCTGAAAATGCGTCCGATCTTGCATGGTCATGCGGTAGCGGCGGGTATCGTGAGCGAGCTTTACCTCTCGCATAAGCTGTGTGGCTTCCCGATGGAGAAATTGAGTCAAGTCGTTTATTATATAAAAGAGTATTATCCGGCGCTCTTCTTTGACTGCACGGACTACGATACTTTATATGAGTTAATGACACATGATAAAAAGAATGAGGGCGGTATCATCAACTTCACTTTACTGAAAAATGTAGGGGATGTCCGTATCAACCAATCGGTCACCAAGGAAAAAATCTTGGAGTCTCTTGATTTTTATCGTGAAAGTTTTGGCATTTAACGGAAAAAAACTACCTTTGCACCCGTAAAATAAAAGCGGGATGTAGCTCAGCCCGGTTAGAGTACGCGTCTGGGGGGCGTGTGGTCGCTGGTTCGAATCCAGTCATCCCGACTAAAGCTGAGATAAAAGGAGTTAAGTCTATGGCTTAACTCCTTTTTTTGCTCTCTATCACTTTCCTAAAACAATGAGGCAGTAGAAATTCCGACTCATCCGATATTCATGGGGGATAGCCTTAAATCATGACAATAGATTAAAATTGATATATTTCCGTTTGAATTTAGTGCGGTCATTCCAGCCTATTTTAGCCATTATTTCTGTTAATGGTTGCTTAGTGCCGACTTATCGGTGTATGCTCTGTGAGTTCAAAGTCTTTTGGGGCACGATTGTTTATCGGAGTAGGGAGGCCTAGCTGTTTGATAGAGTGCCATTGGCTGCTGAAGTGAATAACTAACGGCTTGTCGAATGAATAACTAGCGGCTATATATAGCCGCTAACTAACGGCTCGGGAAGTGAATAACTGATCACTTGGAAAGCCTTCTACGGCCTGCGAAATCAAGTATGCGTTAACCTAGAGGAGGATTTTTGGAAATTATATTATATATGTACACGTACATTAAAGAATATGATGTATATGAATAGGCTTTAGTAATACATACCAATAATATCAAGGACTGATTTATCTAATAAAACGGCTAGTATAAACGATCGTTTTAATTCGTCATTTGCAAAGGTACGCGTTTCTTTGATACCTGCAACCCTTCCGGGCTATTTTTTTCATCCCTTATTCTCTTTCTTATCAATAGGATAGCCTATCCTTTACGAAACAACCGATTCCGTAAACGAACCTCCCGTTTTCCCTCTTCAAAAACGCAAGATCTAAACGATGGTCTAGACTAGTCGTTTTGGTATGGCGAAGGATAATTAAAGAGTTGGGAGATATTTAATTAACACTATTATTAATATTTAAATTAGAGATTATGAACAAGAGAATTTCTACTATGTTTGCGTCGTTCTTGCTTATGGCAGGTGTGGCGTTTGCTGCGGATGGAACTACTTATTCTCAGAAAGAAGCTAAGCCAACAGAAGGTCTGAAAGTCTATTTGGGAAATGAAGAGGGTACATCTTTCTTGAAATCAGCGAAAGTGACGGACGCTGCTTATAAGTTTGCGAATACCGTTACAGAAGGCGAAGCTGGTGTCTTCACGGTTACAGGCGTAAAGACCGAGAATGGTAAATTGATGTTTAAACTGGTAGACGCTGCTGGAAAGGTGGTTTATGGTAAGGAAGGATCCACGGTTGTTGAGGCCGCTAGCGAGGATGATGTGAAGAAAGGTTATTGTTGGTTTACTTATGATGACAATAATACCGCTGATAACTATAATGATGATAAAATTACATTAGGAGGTAAACCTTTGGCTTATGATATGGCTACTGCCGCAAACGTAGCAAAAATGCTTATCGCTAAAAAAGGAACAACCTCTAATGATTTAAACAGCAATCTTTCCGGTAAAGGTTTCTCTTTTAAATTCCCGAACGCCGCTTCCGAGGCTGACGTGAATCCGTTTGGAGAGCAGATGTTCGCTATCGACGCTTCTACTGTTAATTCTACATTGGAGTTTGGTGAGACTGAGGTTTCCGGCGAGTGCTTCGTTGTAGCTAACGCCGCCGGTTTGAAGTTGGCTAAAGAGGGTGGTGTAACCGCGGATAACTTGAAAGCCGCTACTTTCATCGTATTGAACCCGAACGCTACATTCGGTATCACGAGCTTGGATGCTGCTAAAGGTGAGGGTTTCGGTTTCACTACCGTAAAGGGCGAGAAACTGAACGCTACCAATGTTAAGAAAGACGGTAAGATCGCTTTCATGAACGCTATCTATAGTGTTTCTGAAGATGACTTGGCAAACAAGGCTGGTCAATATACGATCAAGATGACAGGTGTGAAGGTAACGAAGGGCGCAGATGAGAACTTTGGTTCAGAGTTAGTTGTTTATGTAGGAGCTTATTCCTTGACCACTGGTGGTTTGAAGACTTATATCACTACGAAGGGTTCCACTGATAAGCTTTCCTTGGCCCAGACTACAGGAAATACATGGGCAAAGGCTTCTGATCTGTTGAAGACTGACGGTGCCGCTATCTATAATATCTACTTCACAGGAACTAAACCTGCCGATGGTGAAGAAGGTGAGTCTTTGTATGGTAAATATTTGGTTTCTACGTATGCGAAGACTGAAGAGCCTCGTGCTACCGCTTCTTTCTCTAAGGAGGCTTTGGCTCCTGCTAAGGTTGACTTGAAGGCTCCTGTTGCACAATGGGTAATTGTAGATATGCAGGGGTCCGGTGCTGTTACGTTTAATAATCTTGAGACGAATGAAACGTTTAATGCTAATTTGTATAAGACAGACAAGGCTGGAATTTATCAAGCCGTAAAGACTTCGGTTGGTGATATTCCTGCCGAGAATATCAAATTAGTTGCCGTAAGCGCTAATGATGGCTTCTTGGCTCTTTCTGACGCTCAATTGAAGCAAAAGGCTCAGTTGGTATTTAATGGCGAATCCTCTGTTGCCGTAGAGAAAGTGTATATGAACTATAATACCAATGATTCTAAATTTGAGCCGGTAAGTGATGCCGCTAAGAGCTACGCTTGGAGCTTGGAGAAGGCAGAGGCTGTTAAAAATAATGTTGAGTACATCTATTTGAAGGATGACGAGGTGGCTAAGAAGAAAGCGGATATGTTGACTATTCAAGCTTACTATTTGGTTGACGATAAGAAGGGTTTGAAGCATGAGAATTCTGATTATAAGTTGGTTGATCACAACGATAAGAAAGCGGACAATCTTTCTCGCTTGGTATTCAAGAAGAACGTTGACGGCACTTATTCCGTAATTTGCTTGGATGATGCTCTTAACGTTGACGAGGCTGCCGATAATTATAATGACGTTGTCAAGGCTGACGCTAAAATGTTGAAAGTGGATGTGAATACTCCTAGCTTCGATGAAGTTCTAGTTGGTGCGGAAAAGGCGGATTATGCGAAAGTAGTGGTAGATTTCTTCCAGATGGGTGCTAGCTTGGATGCTGTTCCGAGACATGCGACATTGGATAGTGAGGAAGGTTCAATCTCCTTGAAGGAAAATAAGAATGGTATCCTTGAGGGTATCATTGGCGCAGAAGGTCTGACTTTCTGGTTGGATACGGCAGATAGTAAGGCAGAGCTTCCTTCTTTCTATATCTCTAAAGGTATCGCTGAAGGTGACTCCGTTGCTCCGGTAAGAAATTTCTTGTATTTCGCTCAAGACTCATTACGTTATTGGAATGAGGCTCATGCTGAGTTTACTTATGATGAGAACTATGGTTTGGAAGGTACTTATGGAGCTGAAGCTGATGAGAATACAGATGTTAAAGCCATTTTCCGTCCGGCCACTTTAGCAGGTGTCGATACGATCAATACAACTGTAAACGGAAAGAATGTGGTTGTTGCGGCAGAAGCTAAGGAAGATGTTTGCCTTGGAGGTATAAATAACTTCAAATTTTATATCACGAAGTTGGATGGTGCTTACTCGGTGAGACCGGTAGATCAACCTACAAAATATTTGTATGCGTTGAACGGTAAGTTAGGCTTTACTACTGATACTTCTAAAGCGTTGCCGGTAACAGTAGGTGAGGGTAATCCTACATCTAATGAGTCTATCGATAACTCTGCGTCTTCTTCTATCGTAGTAACAGGCAACGCCGGTTCCGTAACGATCCAAGGCGCTCAAGGCGAGACTGCTTATGTTCGCAACTTGTTGGGTATGCCGTTGGCAGAGACAGTTGTCACTTCCGATAACGCTACGATCGCTGTTCCTGCTGGAATCGTTCTTGTAACGGTTGGCGACGAGACTGTAAAGGTTGTCGTTAAATAAGACATGTAAAGGAATAATGAAAAGATAAATCGAAAATCATTCCCGTGCGGATTATCCAAGTACCCCGAGAGGGCGAACAGGCGGGAATGGATTAATATTAATACTAAAGTAATAAATTAAAGTTCATCCGTAAGTACTTCCGTGAGGATGGAAACGGATAAAAGACAAGGGGAGACGGTATTACACTGTTTCCCCTTATTTGTTGATAAGGATGGGTAAGGGCTTTGTTAGCGAAATGGACGGTATTCGATCTTTTTAATCGATATAAGGCAGATATCGTGACACACCATTTTTGAGAGAGGTATAAAGTAGGGGAGATCGGAGGGGTATAAATAGCCTTTTTCATACAAAAGGACCGCTTTTTATACACGACAGGCGGTAAAAGGCAACACGACTAGTGGTGTTTGGCAACGCCAGTAGTGCCGTTGGGCATCGTAAACAGTCATGAATAGGGTTGTTAGTACTCATGAATGGGCATCGTAACCCTGTTATATCCCTGTCGTAACTCAATGAGATAGCCCGGATAAGCTATAGGATATGAATTAGGATGAATTAAATTCGCTAGGATAAAAGGCTGTTTTTAATTAATGCGGTATAAGACAAATGATTGCTAATATTTTTTCTCGTATTTGGGGATAAGCTGTACGTTTGCCCGAAAAAAGTGATTCTCTGGCAGTTGAGTTTACAAATTGACAAAATGCCAAGGCCTCCGTTTATGAGTTTATAGGATGTAGGATAATATCCTATCTAAATAATCTTGCCGTTTATAGCCTGTTGGAAAATCGTTTCCACCCCATAGGTTATACTTCTCTAATGTCTTAAATCTATCGTCCATACTCGAAACTTTTCCCGTTAAGAATGGGATATACCCTCAAAAAAATAACGGCAACCGCCTTCCGCCGAAAGCCGAGTTGCCGTTCAAAGTTAGGAATAAGGTTTGGTTTGTTCCTTTGTAATGATTTTAACATTAATATGTAATGAGAGTTTTCTACATTTTATCGATACAAAAGTAAATGCCACTTGTTACGATTTGATTACGGGAGTGTTACATTTTTAGTAAAGGTCTCGCCAAATCGGTTGATAACCTTGATCTGTACGTCTTTGACTCCGGCTGAAGGGTGGCAACGGAATAAGTGCGATGTATGATATCCGGAAGGTTTTCCGTGCATGTCGATATAGTCTTGGTCTTCATCATCGAATTGCTCCATGCAACCTTTCTCTATGCCGTTTTCGCTCCATGTAACTTGGTAGGTCGGGTCCCAATCCCATACGTTCACCACTAGGTAATCCGCTTGCGATTTGAACTCATTCGGCCTATAAACCCTGAATTGATAATCCGAATCATGGCCGGTTGCCTTATAATACCAAGTAGCGGCATTCCCTTTCACCTCAACGACCAGATAACCGTTCGGGGCGCCGCACCGATTTACATGGCCGGCCCACCAAGCTCCGCAAGCGGCTCCGATATTATGCTCGTACAGATTCGGTGTGACTTGGTTGTTCTCGAAGAAATGCGTATGCCCGGCGAAGATATGGACATTATAAGGGCTGACGATCTCTTTCAGGCTCTCAGCGTCCTCGGCGTTTCCTCCCCCTTTATCCGTCTGGTTGAATACCGGGGCATGTACGTTGATAAATACAAGTGTTCCGGGTTTAACGTAACTCAGGTCGTTTTTCAGCCATTCCAGTTGTTCCTTTCCGAAGCGTTCGTCATATTTCTTGTCTTTATAATAATCAATATCTTTTAAGGTGATGATATGTGCATCCCCGACATTGAACGAATAATTGTAAGGGCCGAAATGATCCTCGTAGATACGCTCCGCATAGCTCTCCTCGGTTACCTTTTGATTGGATAAGGCCGGGTAACGTAAGTCGTGGTCGTGATTGCCGATCACGGAGAACATCGGGATGCCTAAGACCGAGACCGCTTCCTTATAAGGAGTGAATAAATCCATGCGATCCCAAGTAATGTCTCCCAGCGCCATACCGTAGACCTCTTTTCCTTGGTAGCGCTCTATAGTCTGCTTCAAGTCGGGGATGGTCTCTTCACGGAAACGTTTCATCTGCCGTTCGTCGATGGTCTGAGGATCGGAGATTGCCAAGTAGACAAACCCGTCGATTGGCTGTTTCCTAGGGGTGAGCGTAAAATCATGTTTATTGATCTCCTTACTTTTATCAAGTTGCTGATAGAAAAGATCCGGTATACCTTTTGTTTGCTCGATCTCGTAGTCACCCGGTACGGAGAGGTAGACAAAGCGGCTTTTGTCCAGATTCGAATCTAGGCTATATTCTCCCCGCTCATTTGTTTGCGTGAAATTATAACCATCCGTAACGACTACGCCTTGTAGCGGTTTACCTGCCGTATCGGATACGATGCCTCTTACGGTAGCGGCTTGCGCTATCCAAGTGGATAACGCAAGTAAAAGCGTGAATGATAAGAATTGTCTCTTCATCGTAATTTTTTTTATGATTTGAATATAGAATATGTTAGTTAGAATTTATAACGTACGCCGATTTGAATCTGCCAAGGGTTTCCGTTCATATTGGATACACCCGTGTTTTTGTTTACGTTATATACGTATTGCTTCTTCTCCGCGTCAAAACTCTTGATGGAGTAGATATTCTGCTTGCCTAGATTATGTCCGGCACCCCAGTCCTTGTTCAGCATATTCAGGAAATTGAAAAAGTCTATCGAGGCCTCGATGGAATGAGTCTTATAGATCTTGAAGTTCTTGTTCAAGCGCAAATCGAAAGTACCGTAGAAGCCATTTACGCCACCGTTACGCTCGGCAACCTTCCCATAGTTTTTACGGATATAATCTTTTACGCTCTTCTCCGCTTCCGGATTGTCCAAGATCGCTTGGATACCCTCACGAAGATATTGAGGCGTATTACTATCGTTCGGGTCATAAATATAAGCCAAGTCGTTGGATGATACGAAATCACCGTTCATATTACCACTAACCGCTAAAGAGTAGCGGGTTCCACCGATCCCGGAGAAACGCAAGCCTACGCTGATTCCCCAGAAAGAAGGAGCCGTACCGTAGAATACGACCTTATGGCGGAATTGGTTGTCCGAGTAAGTCATGGTACTCAAATCACGAGGATCATCTTTTACCATCAAGGCTAGGGTCGCTGTATTCGCTACGTTACCGTTGTAAGAGGTGTTATCCTTGGAATCGTTCCACGTATAGCTGAAAGAAAGCTCGCCATCCTTGAAATAACGCCAAGTTCCATCTACAACGAACGCGTATTGGTTGATTTTTCCATCGCTGATTAATTCCAGCACACGGCCTACCTTATCACTTTTACGTCCTTGCATCCAGTCGGTCGCTCCGTTCTCGGTATTGATACTCTCGGCGGGGACGAACACGCCACGATTCCCCTCGGCAGCGATACGGAAGTAAGGCTCGTCCACCATATTACGGTCTACGTACATATAATTATGGCGTGCCCAGTTGGCGTAAGCACTGATACCTACCCGCAAGCGATCGGAGAAGAAATGCGTGTAGCTGGCGTTCAACTTATATACTACCGGTACACGGGCATCCTTACTATTCATATTGATCGTGCTGATCTTTTGGATATTCGGGTTGTTGAATAAATCAACGCCCGGAGCGGTAGAAGGGTCTTTTCGGTATGCCGGGAAATTCGGTGTCGGAACCAAATTGCCTTGTATATCCACGGACGCTACCTTCGTACCATCGAACAGCATATTGTTGATCATCGAATAGTTGTTTAAATCCGAACCGAAGATACCGGCGCCAAGGCGGATAATATCTTGATGTTTATCATTCACGTCCCACGTGAATTGAACGCGGGGTTGCAACTGGAAGGTGGAGATTACGTTGTCCGTACGTAAGCCTAGTTCGTCATAAACGGTCTGGTTAAAGTTCGCGTGGTTGAAATAGCGGGTATAATCCGCACGGATACCGGCCATGACCTCGAATCCGGTGAAAAGCTTCGTTTGTAATTGTCCGTAGATAGCGGAGTTCAAGGTATTCATCTTTACGGTAGGATCATCTACCAAGGCGATTTCCCGGGCATAGCGGTAAGGAGTCATATTCTCGAAATTATCCAGTCCCGTGAAATAAAACCGTCCGTTCATCTCACTGCCGTAGAGTGATTTCATATTGGTGTACATGAAGTCCGCTCCGAATGTATAGTTGATGCGGTCCGTATTATAATACATATTGTCTACCAATTGAAGTACATTATCCTTGAAATGTTCGGGAGCGTAGCGTTGACCTCCAAGTTGGATGGAAGTGTACATGCTCTTGTCACCAGATATAGATTCCACGTTCTCTACGATTGCTCTTGGGATATTAGAGCTTGGCAATTGCTTGTTCGGAGTCGTGGCCTCGTAAACCAAGAAATGTTGAAGCTTCAACTCGTTGGTCAGCTTTGGGCTTAATACCGAGCGTAAGGTAGCGAGTAAGCTGTTGTTATGCGATTTGCGGTCGATCCAAACCTCGTAAAGATTGATACTGGAGTTATCGCTCTCGCTCTGTTTATTATCCTCGTTGATGAAATTATTGCGAATGGTTAACAAGTTGGTTGCGTTTAACTGCCAGTCGATACGTGCGAAGACCGCGTTCGTCTGCTTCTTCTTACCGAACTCCCCGAATTGAGGGTCATTTGAGACTCCGTATTTAGTACGGGCGATATCCAGATAACGGTCTAGCGTAGATTGAGTGACATTATAGCGAGACTCGTCCACCGCCGTCTTGATATCCGCTATATAAATCGGACGGGAATCCTGTTGGTGATCCCATACGACATAGAAGTGCGCACGGTCTTTCACGATCGGACCTCCCAAAGAGAAACCATATTGATAGGTAGAGAAGTCGGAAGTCGATTTATTTCCCCGTATATCATAGGAACTGGATAACCAATCGGCACGACCGAATCCGAATACACTTCCGGTGAAAGTATTGGTTCCTGATTTCGTGACAGCGCTCACGGTGCCGCCCCCGGAACGTCCGTTGGTCACGTCATATTGATTGGTTACCACCTCAAACTCGCGGACGGCTTCCATGGATATCGTATAAGCGCCGGAAGTCGTTCCGCTCGCTACGGTTCCTTTAGCCGTCATACCGTCGATGGTGTAATTCGTTGAGGATGATAATTGCCCGGCGATATTTCCTCCGCTACTCAATGGCGAGAGATCCATCAGGGATGTGAAGTTACGGCCGTTTACCGGAAGTTTCGTGATATTTTGAGCGGAGATAGATGTTGCTGCGCCGATCTTCGGAACCATGTTCTTCAAGGAATTAGCGACTACCTCGACAGCTTGGATCTCCACCGATTCCTCCGCTAGCTTGAAATCCACTCGAAGCATATCCCCTTGGTTCAATGCGTATCCTGTCTTCTTCTGTTCCCCATAACCGATATAAGAAGCTGTAACGGTATAAGGAGAACCTAGCGGAAGCTGCTTGATGGTGTATTCTCCTTTATCATTCGTGATAGAGCCCGTGAAGAATCCGGTAGATTCATTCTTGACTTGGATCGTGGCTCCGATCACTGATTCCCCTTTATTATCCACGACCGTACCGGTGATAATGGCTTGCGTTCCTTGTGCGAATAGGAGAGCCGGTAAGCAATTAAAAAATAACAAACAGGCAAGTAACCTGCAAGTAATGCGTTTGTTAAACATCCTCATAATAATCTTTTTAAAATTAAACCTAAATATCTTTTACGGCGCAAAAGTAAGTGTCCGGTTTTGCAAAGAGATTACATCCGTGTGTAGGTTTAAATAAAGAAAAAAGCCTAATGAAGGATATCCATTAGGCTCAACGAGAAAATTATAAATGTGTCTATAAAGAAGAAGGTTAGTCCTCATCCAACGTTTTGATAATGCTAGATGCTATCTTGGATGAACTCTTGCGGCTACTCTTTCTGAGTTTATCCGGATTCTCAAGATTCATACAGGTAAAGAAGTTATTCCCCCGATATACCTCGTTTTTATCTTTATCGAATAGGGTATAGCTGACGATATGGAAAAGTGTGCGCAACGGTTGGTCTTGCCATTTAAGATAATGCTGGTTTAATACCAGCAGATAATCAGCGTCGGCATTATCCAATACCTTTTGTAACTCTTCGGTCGGCACGGCTGAAAGATCGGAATAGCAATCCTCGCTCTCCCCGTTCACCTTGATCTCATTCAGTACCTGTCCGGTCACTTGTGTAGCGTTTGCCGGGATAAACTTACAATCTCCGTTTTTAACGGATGCGGCGATATTCTCGGCGATGATCGTATTATACGTTTGGTCGATACTATCCGCTTTCATACCGGTCTCTTCGGCGATCATCCCATTGTAGAAATAGTTTGATTTCACGTTATCGTGCAAACCTACGATGAGAATTTGCTTCGCATGATAATTGTCACCTTCCTTCTTACTTTCTTTAGCGTTCGCTGCTATAGAAGCTACGGCTAAAAAGAACATAACCGTAAAGATTCTGATTTTAAATAACCTTTCCATGATTCTTCTATTAAATTCTGTGTCTATTAATTTCGAAGGCAAAGATATTAGCGGGGTGTTGCAGGGATATTACGGTTGTATAAAGTAATGGTTACCGATAATCCCCCTGTACCGGCTTGGATATTAAAATCGTGGATTCGTTGTAAAGTCTATTCTACCGTGTGGATGAGTTCAATCAAAAGGCGGTTACCAAGAAACTTTAAGGAGATATAGAAACAGGGGTTGTTTTTAAGGTTCAAAGAACGCTAAAAACAACCCCTGTTATTTTTACTTATTATTCTCGATCCACTTGCGAGCGTTCACGAACGCCTCGATCCATGGAGTGACCTCGTCGTTCTCCTTACGGTCGGCGGGGTAATAACCGCACTGCCAAGGGAAGATCGCACGTTCGGGGTGAGGCATCATAGCTAAATGGCGGCCGTCCTTTGAGCAAACACCGGCAACGGACCAAGGGGAACCGTTCGGGTTGGCGGGATAACCGTCGTAATTGTATTTAGCGATGATGTTGTATTCCTTCTCCTCGTACGGGAACTCGAACTTACCCTCACCGTGAGCTACCCAAACACCCAACTTCGTGCCGCTCAAGGAACCGAACATCACGGAGTTGTTCTTCGGGATCTCCAAGCTAACGAAGTTAGACTCGAACTTATGGGAATCATTGTGAACCATCTTATGCTTTTTCTCGTGCTCCGGATAAACCAAGCCTAACTCGGCCATCAACTGGCAACCGTTACAGATACCCATGCTCAACGTATCTTTACGTGCGTAATAGTTGTCGATCGCTTTCTTGGCTTTCTCGTTATACAAGAAACCGCCGGCCCAGCCCTTGGCGGAACCTAATACGTCGGAGTTGGAGAAACCACCGCAGAATACGATGAAGTTTACATCCTCCAAAGTCTCACGTCCGCTAGCCAAGTCCGTCATATGGACATCCTTCACGTCGAAACCAGCCAGATACAAGGCGTAAGCTGTCTCACGCTCGCATTGCGTACCCTTCTCACGGATTACCGCGGCCTTGATGCCGTTCGGAGTGCGGCGTTCCGCTGAGAGTCCGTAAGAAGAAAGCTTTCCGGTAAAGTCCTTGTGGAACTTGTACTGTACGGGCTGCATCTTATAGTTCTCGAAACGGTTTCCGGCACAAACGCTTCCGCTCTGCTTTACATCCAGTTTATAAGAAGATTCGTACCATACGTCACGCATATAGTCGATGCCGAAGTGATATTGGATGCCGTCTTTCGATACCAATACATGGCGCTCGTCGGTCGGTTTGGCGATGATGGCGAAACCTACGCCAGCTTCTTCCATCAACTTTTCGAATGCCTTCTTGTCCTTTACCTGAACCAAGATACCCGGATTCTCGGCAAACAGGATCTTCACGATATCGCTCTCGGAGATCTTATCCAAGTTGACATCCAAACCACCCTCTACGTTGGCGAAGCACATCTCTAACAGGGCGGTGATCATACCTCCCGCTGAGATATCGTGTCCGGCAAGGATGAGTCTCTTCTCGATCGCATCTTGTACGGCGTTGAAAGCGTCACGGAAGTATTCCGGATCTTTCACGGTCGGAACCTCGTTACCCAGCTTGTTCAAAGCTTGAGCGAAAGCGGAACCACCCAACTTCAAGGTATCGAAAGAGAAGTCTATATAATAAATGTATGTATTCTTGTCTTGTGCCAATACGGGAGAGACGATCTTTTTGATATCGCTAACCTCGGCACCGGCGGAGATAATCACCGTACCCGGGGCGATCACCTTATCGTCACCGTACTTCTGCGTCATGGATAGGGAGTCCTTACCAGTCGGGATATTAATACCTAAGCTGCAAGCGAAGTCGGAAGCGGCTTGTACGGCTGTGTACAGACGGGCGTCCTCACCTTCGTTACGGCACGGCCACATCCAGTTGGCACTTAAGGATACGCTCTCCAACTTATCTGTCAGCGGAGCGAATACGATATTGGTCAATGACTCGGCGATTGCCATAACGGAACCGGCGGCCGGATCAACCATGGCTACCTGAGGAGCGTGACCGATAGAAGTTGCGATACCAGCTTTCCCACGGTAATCCAACGCTACGGCACCTAAGTCGCTCAACGGCAATTGTAATTCACCTTGACATTGCTGGCGGGCGATCTTACCGGTTACGGAACGGTCTACTTTGTTTGTTAACCAATCCTTGCAGGCTACGGCCTCCAATTGAAGTACGTTCTCCAAATAATGGTGAAGTTCGGATTCTTTGTAAACAACTGGTTGATAAGATTCAGTGACCGTATGGTCTGTCATAACCGTTCTAGGCGGTTTACCGAACATATATTCCAGCTTGATATCGATAGGTTTTACGCCGTCCGCTTGTTCGAAGACAAACTTCATGTCGTTAGTAGTCTCGCCTACCACATACATCGGGGCACGTTCACGATCCGCGATACGTTTTACGCGGGCTACATCTTCTTCTTTCATCAATAAGCCCATGCGCTCTTGGCTCTCGTTTCCTACGATCTCCTTCGCTGAAAGAGTCGGGTCGCCAATCGGCAATTTGCTCATATCGATGTGTCCGCCGGTAGCCTCCACCAACTCAGACAAACAGTTGAGGTGTCCACCCGCACCATGGTCATGGATAGAGACGATCGGGTTCTCGTCAGACTCGGCGATCGCACGGATCACGTTAGCCGCACGTTTCTGCATTTCCGGGTTGGCACGCTGTACGGCGTTCAACTCGATACCGCTTGTATATTGTCCCGTGTTTACGGAAGATACGGCTCCACCACCCATACCGATACGGTAGTTATCGCCACCGATCACAACCACTTTTTCGCCCGGTTCCGGATCGCCCTTCAAGGCATCACGCATATTTGCGAAACCTACACCGCCGGCAAGCATGATTACTTTGTCGTAAGCGTACTTCTTATCGTTCTCCGTGTGCTCGAAAGTCAATAAAGAACCACAGATAAGCGGCTGGCCGAAATGGTTACCGAATGTAGAGGCACCATTGGAAGCCTTGATTAAGATCTGCTCCGGAGTCTGGTATAACCAAGGGCGGGGGTCTAGTATCTTCTCCCATTCGCGAGCGCCTTCTGTACGCGGGTAAGAAGTCATGTAGACAGCTGTTCCCGCTATCGGCAAGGATGCCTTACCACCGCCCAGACGGTCACGGATCTCACCACCTGTTCCGGTAGCGGCACCGTTGAACGGCTCAACGGTTGTCGGGAAGTTATGCGTCTCTGCTTTCAAGGAGATAACCGTCTTGATATCTTTTACGGCGAAGAAATCAGGTTTGTCACCGGATAGGGGAGCGAATTGCTCTACCGTCGGGCCTTCATTGAACGCTACGTTATCTTTATAAGCGGAAACCAATTTATTAGGGTTCTCGGCGGAAGTCTTCTTGATCAAGTTGAACAAGGAACTTTCTTTTTCCTCGCCGTCGATGATGAATACGCCTCCGAATATTTTATGGCGGCAGTGTTCCGAGTTTACTTGAGAGAAACCGAACACCTCGCTATCGGTCAACTTACGTCCCAACTTCTGGCTTACCTCGTTCAAGTAAGCGATCTCCTCTTGGCTTAGTGCCAAGCCCTCTTGTTGGTTGTACACTTCCAAATCCTCAATATAGACAATAGGATCTGGTTTTTTACTGATCGTGAAGATCTCCTGATTCAAGCCATTGTAGATACGTTGTAACATCGGATCGTGATCCGCGTCGCCAGAAGAAACAGGAAAATATTCCTCAATACGGGAAATACCGGTTAGGCCCATGTTCTGGGTAATTTCAACGGCGTTCGTACTCCACGGGGTAATCATTTCCCGGCGTGGCCCTACGTACCAGCCTTCCAATGTTTCTGATTGAACAGGAGTTGCCTCGCTAAACAACCAAACCAGTTTTTGAGTGTCTTCAGGAGAGAAAGCGTGCGCGGCCTCTACAGCCAGCACCGTCTTTGTTGAAGATTGAAAGAATAGAATCATATCGTTGATTTATTAGTATTTATCACGAAATAACGAATAAGCCTCTTTTAGAGAGTGCAAAGATAATGATTTCCCGTGAATTATTATGTCAATACGTTTTAAAAGAAAAGAGGGCGGAACCTCCCGGTCTCGCCCTCTCATGTCCCCTGCATAGTGAAAAAATAAGAGTGTGTCTATATTCTACCAGCCTGCGTTCTGTTGTGCGGCTAGCGTGGGGTTTCTTAATATATCATTCAATGGGATCGGCCAAATAAAGCGTTTATCCGTGTACGGGATGAACTGTTTGCTGTTGCCGAACCATTCTGCTTTCACTTCTCCACCAACGACAAAAGCACCTTGGCCTTTGGCATTGTTGTATTCGATCTTTGCGGGAATACCACCGGACGGCAGCAAGTCGTCAGCCGCTAAACGATGAATGTCTTCCCAACGGCGACCTTCACCTTGGAACTCAATGCGACGTTCCCAAAGGATAGCTTCTACCAGCGCTTTCGTGTTGGCGAAATCGCCAGCCTTATACGTTTGTGTAGCGGGGTCGGCCAAAGAACGGTCTCTTACTTGATTCAATTTCTCCAATGCGAGAGTCTTGTCTCCCGCACGCGCGGCAGCCTCGGCCTCGTTTAGCAATACCTCGGCATAGCGCAGGATCGGGGCATACTCTTCACGTGTTTGGGGATTCTGGTATTTATCACAGAAGTAATAATCGTCAGACGCACGATAAAGGACGAGGTTACGACGCTTGTCATCCCCTTTCCAGAATTTGGAGTTGTAAAGGGTAGGGGATGTCGGGCACATCGCACGGCCACCTTCACGGGCAGACATCATAGCGGACATAGCTCCATTTACAGATGCGTTATCTTGAGAGTCATTCGGAATGGAGAATATAGATTCCTGATTGTCTTTGTAAGAAACGAAAGGAGTGGCAGGATTGGTTTCCAGAATGAAACGTCCGCCTTCCAGTTTCTTAGCTTCAGTAACTACATTGTTCCAATCACGCATATGCAAATATACGCGCGTTTTCAATGCGATGGCGGCACCTTTGCTCGCACGTCCGATCTTATCAGCATCGATAATGTCCGGAAGCATGCTTTCCGCATTATTCAGGTCGCTTAATATCTGATCGTAAGTCTCCTTAACGGTAGAACGGCCTATGCTTTGTTGCTCAGCGAGTTGGCTGGGGTCGTTTACGGCTTTCGTGTAAATAGGCATACCGTAGTTATTGTTACCTTCTACGTTGTAGGGCAAGGCATAATGAATCATCAAGTTGTGATAGGTTAACGCACGTAAGAACAGGCATTCTCCTTTGTACTGATTCCCTTTCTCTTCGGTTATGACACCCGCAGCTACCGCGCCTTCTATACCGGCGTATACCGTATTATAGCGGTTAATAGCCTCGAAAGAGGTTTCCCACATCGCCACGTTATTAGCGGTAGTCAAGTTATAGGTTGCGGAATAGGTATAATCATAGAATTGGGCGGTTAGATTCATATCTTCACCGCGCATTTCGCCTTGCAATATACTGGCCGCTCCAAAAGGATAGCCGCGTGCCCAGCCATAATCATCCGGATTTATATACATACCACATTGTGCGGCATCATAAGCTCCGACTACGGCTAACTCGCAACGTTCTTCTGTCCCGTATGCCGTAAGCTCAGAGAATTTGTCAACAGGTTCAAGGTCTACGACGTCGCTTTCGCAGGCGGTGAACACGGGTAGCGAGAATAGGGCTGTCCCTAGCGCTACTACTGAAATGTTTTTATATAATTTCTTGTATAACATAATTGTAACTTTTCTTAGTTTGTGAAATTAGAATGTAATGTTCGCTCCAAAAGTGAATGAACGTTGCTGTGGCATACCGTTCCAATCTACACCTAAACGAGAGTTTGTCTCAGGATCCAATCCGGAATAACCTGTGATAGTAAGCAAATTCTGTCCTTGAACATAGAAACGAATCTTTGTCATGTTCAGTTTGGATACGACCGCCTTCGGTAGTGTATAGCCTAAAGCTAACGTAGATAGTTTTAGGTAATTGCCACTCTCTACGAAGTGTGAATCCGTATATCCATCATTGAATAAGGAAGAGGCATCTCCATAACCGATTTTTGGAGTCATGCCGTCACCCGGTTGCTCTGGAGAAACCCAGCGGCCTAAGATTTCTGTTCCGTTGTTGGAGAAATCCATATTGAACAATGCGCTTTGACGAGAAGCGTTCATGATCTTATTACCTCCGGAGAAGCGGAAGAATACATTTAAATCGAAATTCTTGTAAGAAACTGTATTATTCCAACCTCCGTACCAAGTAGGCATAGATGAACCTAATACCTTACGGTCGCTAGCGTCCAAGGAAGAAGCCTTGGAGACATCCGAAGGATTGGAAGGATCATATTCCGCATAGTCGTAAGAGCCGAATGTGTCGAATTGCACTAATGAACCGTCCGCCTTACTCCAGATCGGATTACCGTTTGCGGCGTTTACGCCGTAATAATCATATCCATATAAAGATCTATATGATTCTCCTTCACGAATAATTGTGTAATTGTCTACGATGTCTGTTCCGCCGTATAAGCTCTTCACCGTGTTCTTAGCCGTGGAGAAGTTGAAATTAGTTTGCCAGTTCCAATCTTTGGTAGCGATGATTGTAGCGTTAACCGTCAACTCCATACCGGAGTTCTTGATCTTACCGATATTATCAAAATATGAGTTGTAAGGAATACCGGCGGTAGGTGCTGTAGGAACTTCCAACACCAAATCTTTGGAGTTCTTTTGCCAATAAGCTAGCTCGAATGTCAGACGGTTATTAAAGAAAGAGCCATCCAATCCGATATCGAAAGTCTCGGTTGTTTCCCATTTAAGCTGGCTGTTACCCATACGGTTCCAAGCGATAGCTGTATTCGATCCTGCTTTCTTCGCCCCGTAAGTTCCCAGATAAGGGAAATAATTCCCTAGGTCAGAGTTTCCGATTGTAGCGTAGCTGGCACGGATACGTAAGTCGTTAAACCAATCATTAATAGTTGATTCGCTCCAGAATTTTTCGCGAGAGATACGCCAAGCGGCTGATCCTCCCCAGAATGTACCCCAGCGAGTGTCTGTCGGAAGGCTGGATAAGCCGTCCGTGCGGACAGAGGCTCCGATATAATATTTACTATCATAGTTGTAATTCGCACGAAACATATAGGAGGCTAATCCCATAAACGTTTTACCTCCAGATACGAATCTCTCACCAAATGTGTTGGAAATGATATGGTCGGTGAAGAAAGCATCGGATATTTGTTGCACGGTTGCGTCCGTATATTCATATTCTTGATGGGTGTACTCTTGTACCGCTGTCGCCGTCAAATTATGTACATCATTGAATGTACGGTTAAAGTTGATTACGTTTTGCCAGTTCCAGTTCGTGTATGTGGTATTGATTTCTTCCAATAAGCCGCCATAGCCGTATCCGTCTCCTGATTCCGGGTTCCATACCATGAAATCTTTAACATTCGAGATGTCTAAGCCTGCTTGTGTCTTTAAAGTCAATCCGTCCATGAATGTGATTTCAGCCCATCCACCACCTAATACACGGGTATTGGTCGTACGGTTTACGTTATTGTCTAATGCCCAGACGATATTCTGGATACCATTATCAATATAGGAAAGGTTGCTTCCGCGACCTAATGTCTTACGGTTTTCAGCGTCGATATTGTAACCAGTAGGATCATCCGGATTGAATACAGATACGTTCGGAAGCATACGAGTGCCGGCGAAACCTACGCCACCCAATGAATTCTCGTCATTCATGACACCATTAACCCGGGTACGGGTCATCTGGCCATTTAATCCGATGCGTAACCATTTTGTCGCTTGTTGTGTCAAATCTGCCTTTAAGCTCAAACGGTTTAAGTCATTGGCGCGAATGATACCTTCTTGTTCCGTGAAACCTAATGATACATAATATTGGCTTTTATCCGTACCACCACTGGCGGATAAGTTGTGATTGTGCTGGAAACCTGTACGGAAAATATAATCATTCCAGTTTGTGTCCGGTCCGTTCGGATCGTAAACAGCCTGTCCTTTCATTCCCCAGTTCTCGTATTTCTCGTTAGCGATAGTCACGAAATCTTTCGCTCCCAGAAGATCATGCAATTTAGCCGCGCTGGCTGCGCTTACATAGCCATCGTAAGTTACTTGAGTACGTCCCTTGGAGCCTTTTTTAGTTGTGATCAATACAACTCCATTTGCCGCACGGGAGCCATAGATAGCTGTAGCCGCACCGTCTTTCAATATTTCAATGGATTCGATGTCATTCGGGTTAATATCAGACATCGCGTTGTAAGAAGCGTAAGCCATTCCTAAGCCGGTTTTTCCATCGGCGTTATCACCGGTGGCGATCGGCATGCCATCTACGATGAATAACGGCTGAGAGTTAGAACTGATCGTACTCATACCACGGATCTTGAATTGAGGACCGCTTCCCAATACGCCACTAGGAGTCGTAACCTGTACACCAGCGGCACGTCCAGCTAATTGAGAGTCGAAAGACGCTGTTGCCAAGTTGCTTAAGTCTTCACCTCCTACTTTAGATATGGCACTCGTCACATCCTTTTTTCTTTGAGTTCCGTAACCGACAACCACGACTTCATCCAAGTTCTGAGAGTCAGACTCCATCGTGACTTTAATGATTGGTTTTACTGCCACTTCCACAGATTTCATACCGATGTAGGAAACGATTAGCTTTTTCGCGTTAGAAGGAACATCCAAGGTGAACGCTCCGTTGTAATCCGTTACAGTACCGGTAGTAGTACCAGCTACTACGATAGAGGCTCCAATGATAGGTCCATCGTCTTCCGCCGAGATAACCGTACCGGTCACCTTCGTGGTCTGAGCCGTTGCGAACGCTATACTTGCAAACAAGCATAGTAATAGATAAGTCAACCTTTTCATAGACACATACTTTTTGTTTAATTTGTTAATAAATAGATCGTTGTAATCAATTGTTGCCACTTAGTCGATTGACTTAGTTTCCGAAGAACT